>Ga0157364_1002871_pt1 | contig 16436 bp, 9 predicted proteins | sample AttsexASBM2_FD_111476 | JGI IMG/M metagenome (GOLD analysis project Ga0157364, IMG submission 111476) | Fungus gardens microbial communities from leaf cutter ant in Ribeirão Preto, State of São Paulo, Brazil - Atta sexdens ASBM2 | ecosystem: Host-associated > Fungi > Mycelium > Unclassified ...
TCCTAAGACAAAGTAGTCTACCTTATATACTATAGCCCATGGTCTGTGCTAACTACTGTGCACCCTACCCTAAATGACCATGAGTATTACATGAGGCCAGCATATGTTGTCCATGCTGTATGATGTTACTTTATTCTAGTACCTTCTACTCTATTCTCCCAAGTCTCGTGATCAGTCTTGTGACTACGCCATCAATTTGTGACTGATGTGACAGTGTGACTGATAACCCCTAACCCGAGTTGTTCTAAAAATAAAAGAATGAAAAAGAAAAGTAAAATAAAAATGAAAAGAGAAAATGAAATAAAGTCCACTGTCAATGATCTTGACAATCCATACATATGTGGAATATACAAAAGCAACAACAAACAACTGAGATATCAGACCATTAGTAACTATAAAAGTTTCATTGGCTATTATCTCATGAATGGCTAAATGAATTCACATGATTGAACTTGTGTTGGAAAGTACTCATCAAATAGTTTCTAATAACATATCATACATTATATGGAGATTAGTATTCATAGAGATACAAACATATCAATGTAGTGATATAATCAGTTATTTTTTAAAATTAGCCTAATATCTGTTATAACAAATAAATACTTCTGTATTTGAGGATTAGATCCCAGACTTAACAATATCAGTTTTTATCAATTATTCTTATTGATACTACTTATTACCTATTATCAATATCTCCTTATACTGAACCTCTGAACTACTATCAAGTTATCCAAGTTCAAGTATTACAATTGGTAAGTAGCTCATTTTGTGATAAAAATATATAGCAAATATACTGTATAAATAGAATGATGGGAAGTTTAAGGCAAAGTATTTAAAGAAGTTGGAAAAAAACTGGTAGAAATGGAAGTCAGTTTCTTCACAGAAAAGACCTTGAAGAGAGATAATGTCAGAGTCAAAGATAATGGACTTAGTTTTTTCATTTTTCTCTTCTATTTTATTTGATTTTCTATTCTTATTTTATCTTTTAGACTTAGGGTTAGAGGTTAATATGATGTCAAAAACTGTTACATGACATGACATAGTATCACATATTGGTTACAAGTCACTGTCACACAATTATATATCACAGAAGAATATTTTTAAGATAGGCTGAGTCTAGTGTAGCATAAACCAACAGTCTAACATATATAAGATAGATACTTTTGTACTAAGAACTCTATTAAGTTCTTTTGTGTTAACTATAATACAAGATTCTTGTCAGAGTTGAAGATAGTGAACTTTATTTTATTTTTATTTTCTTTCTCATTTTTATTTTCTCTTCATTTTTATTTTCTATTTTAGACTTAAAGTTAGAAATTAGCATAATATCATATGTAACTGTCACAAATTGTCACATGTCACAATGGAATATTATAGAAGGTTCTAAAAGAAAATAACAAAATATAACGTGTTCTATACATGTTGAATTTAAGAATAATATATAGCTTTTTAGAGTAGGCTAAGAGAAGTGTGGTATGGACCAGCAGTCTAGTGTATATAAGATAGATAGTTTGTACTAGGAATTCCATCAAGTTCTCTTATGTTATCCAATACAAGATTCTTTCTCATTGACTTGCTCTAAAGTCTTGAAGTTATAATATTAGAACTTGATTTCATTTCTTGAAACTATCTAACTTAGAGCCTTTTTGACTTATCTCTTTTATTCTCTCTTCATCATTGACTAGAAGCAACACTGCTCTTTAGTCAAGAAAAATTGTTGGGCTCTAGATATAAGAGATATACTAGCTAGACAGGAGAAGCTTAGTTGTTTATTTTGCATCAAAACCTACTGGTGCTTAGTAGACATAAAACCTTGTGTGGAGTACTAGATAGTTTTTCACATAGTAACCTCATGCTGCTGGTCCCCTTATAATCAGTCCATGCAGAGAAATGGTGAGGGTTCTTAAAATATCATTTAAAATAGGTATTTCCTTTTTAGAGATATTCATATACAAATTTGATTATTGTAGTAGTTGGTAAAATAATTATTCAGTAGACAGTGTGAAATAGGACAAGAAGAGAGCTTACTAGTACCTATAGTAATTGAGTCTAGTTCAAAGTATGATTCTAAAAGAGAAACCAGCACTAGTTCTATTCTCCTATTATACACATCATTACCACCTACTTTACCACCACCACCACCATCATCACTCTCACTAATTAAATCACTATCACACTATTATAATATAAGTCAGCACAACTTACAAACAATTATCTGACAGTAACAGAAGTAGCTTGCAGCAATACAAGTATAGATCCAAGCATTAATAGTAGCAGAAGAAGCAGGGAAAGCAGTTCCATGACTCAATACTGGGTCAAATACAAAAGTAGCTAAGCCACAAATATTTTATGGAACTTCAGGAAAAGTTTTAGAATTCATAACAGCATGCAAGTTGTTTTTAAGAATGAGAATGAGAGAAGTAGCAGTGAAAAAACAAATTCAGTAGATATTGTCTTATGTGTAGGAAGAGTCAGCAGACATCTGGAAGGAGAATATACTAGAGGATTTGGAAGTGAAGAATTTAGAATATGAGGCAGTAGAAGAGTTTTTAGCAGACTTAAAGAAGGAATTTGAAAGAGGAGACAAAAAAGTAGTCAAGATGGCAGAATTGAAGAGATTTGTTATGAGACGCTTTGGACACTAACAATTTTTATTTTATTTTATTTTATTTTTCTGATTTTATATGGATTTTCTTTTTCTTTTTCTTTTGGACAATGAAAAGGCATGTGACACCACAGTCACATGACAGGTCACATGATGTGACGTCATAGGCCTAGAACATGGGGGAAGAATCTAGAAGATGATGTCAGGGCACATGTATACAACATGGTAGCCTTGAGTAGAGAATGAGGCGGACATGAGGTTGTAGCATGGACATAAGGGCAGGTGTAATTATTAGTAGCACAGACCATGTGTACTTTGTATATATAGGACTCTAATTTAGCAGAGACTCCTTGTTGAGTTCTCTTGTGAACTACCCACATTATATCCACTTTTGAGATTTACTCGCTTATGTGATCATTTGTCATTGTGATAAGTGGTTGCCACAACAAGATTGAAGCTATCCAGCAAAGACTCATGGAGTCAGAATACCAACCAGATACTATTGAGAAGTGGTATAAGAGAACAATAAACTTAGACAGAAATTGGAGAAAAAGTAAAAAAAATGAGCAGGGATTGAGAAGTAGAAGAGAGATGAGATTTCAGATATTGAGGCAAAACAATAACAGGACACAATGGCAACAGATGCTATAGCCTTAAGTTTGGCTAAGAAGACAAGAGATTCCTTAACAGTAGGTACTAATAGAACCTATACTAATGAAAGGAGTAGAAATAACTAATGCAACTATGATGAACCCAAATCAACAGATAGAATTTGTGCTTAGATGAGATCCATATGCTATAAATATAGATAGGAATTACTACAACTGTGGAGGATTTGGATATATTACAAGAAACTGTAGAAATTGGAGATTTATAGAACAGGGAAGGAGGATGGCATATAAGAAAAATCAGAGTAATTTAAATAGGGACAAGAATCTAATAGTCTTCAATTAGGTTCTAATGCAAATTTGCAATATTATCTAGAACAATAGAAAATACATCTGGCTATAATCTAGACAATAGAGATATGCTAAAAGAGGTGATAGTTTAGATTGGGTTAGAAAGAATTGATACAAAGGAAGGGATAACAGTTGAGATATTAGTGGATAGTAAGGTGACTAGATTGGTAATAAGTTTGAAGTTTGCTAGAAAGCAGGGGTTTAAGTTAAAGAAAATTAAAAAACCTATCTATGTGAGAAATATTGATAGTTCCTTTAACAAGGAGAGATTTATTGAACATATGATGAAAGTGAATATTTATTATTAGGAGCATAGGGAAAGAATAGAAGTGAAGTGTAATTTTGGGAATGTTATGGCTTGCTCACCACAATCCTGAGATTGACTGGAAAACAGAAGAGGTGAAGATGATGAGGTGCCCAGAAGAGTGTGGAAAACAGTAGAAACCAAAGCAGGGAAAAGTGAGATGGAAAAAACAAAAAGAAGAAGAGAAAAAGGAAGAAAATGAAAGGAGAAAGAATAGAAGAAAAAGAAAAAAAGAAAAGACTAAAGAAGGAGAGGACAATGGAGGTAAAGGAGATAGTAAAAGAGTAGAAAATCTGGGATGAGAAGAAAGAAGTGGCAAAATCTGAGAAAAAAGCAAAAAAGTTGGTACCAGAATGATTTCATTAGTAGATATATGTTTTTGAAAAGAAAGCAAGTATGAAGATGCCAACAAAAAAGTTGTGGGATTCAAGAGAAGAGAGGTACACAAGTTCATTGAAGAACAGCTGAGAAAAGAATATATCAGACCCTTGAAGTTGCCTCAAATAGCACTAGTATTTTTTGTATGGAAAAAAAATAGTAAAAAATATATGGTATATGATTATATATATCTGAATGAGTGGACTATTAAAAATAATTGTTTATTACCTTTGATTTCAGACATAGTGAAAAATATAGGCATAAAAATATTTACTAAATTAAATCTATGATGAGGATATAATAATGTATGGATAAAGGAGAGAGATAAGTGGAAGACAGCATTCATAACTCCAAAAGAGCTGTTTGAACCAATGGTAATGTTCTTTGGACTTATGAATTCACTAGCAATATTTTAGACCATTATGAATGAAATCCTTAAGGATTTAATTAATACTAGAGAAGTAGTAAGTTTCATCAACAATATTATAGTAGAAACTGAGGAAGAGAAAGGACATGATAAGGTAGTAGAGGAAGTAGTAAAAAGACTAGCAGAAAAAGACTTATATATGAAATCAGAGAAGTGTGAGTAAAAGATGAGGGAAGTAAGATTTTTAGAAGTGGTAATTAGACTAGAAGGAATTAAGATAGAGAAAGAGAAGGTGAAGAGAGTATTGGACTAGCTAACTTAAAAAGAAGTTAAAGATATATAGAAGTTTTTAGGACTGGCAAATTACTATCAACAGTTTATTAAAGATTTTGCAGCAATAACCAGACCATTATATGATTTGGTTAAGAAGAATCAGAAGTGGGATTGGATAAAGAAGTAAAAGAAGGCGTTCTAGGAATTAAAGAAAAGATTTACAAAAGAACTAGTGTTAGCAGTACCAGACTTAGATAAAAAAAAAGAGAATGGAAGTTGATGTATCAGACTATGCAACAGGAGGAGTGTTATCTATGAAATGTGAAGATGGATGATAGAAGCCAGTTGTTATGACTTAAAGACCTTAGGGTTGGTCAATAAGCAGAACCTTGTATAGGGTTACACAAGAGAACTCAATAGAGAACTCTGTACAGTATTGTCTACCTTATATACTACAACCCCATGGTCTGTGCTACTCTACTTTTAGCCTACCCTAAACTGCCATGTGTTTGCCTCAAGATTAACATGTGTTATATCTACTGTATGATGTCATTCTTCCAGAGCCTTCCACATCCTTCTTTATGTCTCATGACTTGTGACTGTGTTATCTGATGTGACTGGTGTGTGACAGCATAATCTTGTCATCCTAACCCTAACCCTAAGTTCAAAAATAGAAAAATAAATGAAAAGAAAAAGTAAAAAAAAAATGTTAAATGAAAAAGCTAGTATCTAAGGTTTGCAACTCTGATATCTCTCAAAATATCTAAATAAGATAGAGAAACTATAAGATTTATAATAAGAAGATGTTGACAGTGATAAGAGAATTGGAAAACTGGAGATATTTGCTAGAAGGTGCTAAGTTCAAGGTCAAGGTCTGAATGGACTACAAGAATTTAGAATATTTCATGAAAGCACAGAAATTGAATAGAAGATAAGTACATTGAGCATTATATCTGTCAAGATTTAATTTCACTCTAAAACATGTTCTAGGAACAAAAATGAGAAAAGCAAATAGACTTAGTGGGAGACTGGACTGGAAAGTAGGAGTAGAGAATAACAAGAACCCAAAGTAAAAATACTAGAAAAAATAAAAATAACTAGAGAAAAGGACAAAAAAATAGTTAGAGTAGTAGAGGAGATTAAAAAAGTAGGAATAAAGATATTGTGAGAAGACAAATAGCAGATTGAAGAGGATCTAGTATTAAGAGAGGGAAAGGTTTATATACCAAAGAATGAGGAGTTGAGAGTAGAAATAATCTAATTACATCATGATGTATCAATGGCTGGACATGGAGAAAGGTGGAAGATATTAGAATTGGTGACAAGGAAAACAAGTGATGTAGAAAAATATATGGATAGTGGTAATATGTGTCAAAGAATAAAGAACAGAATAGAGATACTAGCAGAGAAGCTATGTCAAGATCGCTGAAGATGGACTTAATTTTTATTTCTCTTTTCTATTTTATTTTCATTTTCATTTTCATTTTCGATCTATTTTCTATTTTTAGAACTAGGATTAGAGTTAAGCGATGAAGATCACACTGTCACATGACAGGTCACATCAGATGACATGGTCACAAGTCACATGACGCAAGGAAGGACATAGAAGGTTCTGGAAGGATGATGTCATACAATGTGTTAAACACATGTTGGCCTTATGGTATACACATGGCTGTTTAGGGTAGGAAAGAAATAGCTAGCACGGATCATGAGTCCAAGGTATATAAGGTAGACTATCTTGTACAGAGTTCTCTATTGAGTTCTCTTGTGTTAACCCAATACAAGGTTCACTCTTTTAACCAACTCTAAAGTCTTAAGTTTGTAACAAGCTAAAGTTGAGTGAGATACCAGAGAAGTTGTGGATATACTTGACAGTGGATTTCATTACAAAGTTGCCATTAATAGCTAAAAAGAATGTAATTTTAGTAGTCTGTGATAGGTTGTCCAAGATGATGCATTTTGTAACAACAACAGAGGGAACATTGGTGGTGTCAAAGATGAAAATGGTGGACTCTAGTTATTTTTATTTCCTTTCTTCATTTTTATTTTATTTTTGATTTATTTTGATTTTTCTATTTTTAGAACTTAGGGTTAGGGTTAGAGTGATGAGATCACACTGTCATACAGCAGGTTATATCAGATGACATGGTCACAAGTCATAAGATATATGGAAGAAGATAGAAGATTCTGGAAGGATAACATCATACAGCATATACAACATATGTTGACCTTATGGCCTACACATGGTTATTTAGGGTAGGCTAGAAATAGCTCGCACAGACCATTAGGTATTAGTATATAAGGTAGACAATCTTGTACAGAGTTTTCTATCAAGTTTTCTTATGTAATTCCTATACAAGGTTCTTTCTTTTAACCAACTCTAAAGTCTTAAGTTTATAATAGGTGGAAGGATTAGCAAGGTTGTTTAGAGATAATATATGAAAATTATATAGGTTATCTAAGAGTGTAGTGTTGAATAGGAGACCACAGTTTATAGTAAAGCTAATAAAGGAGTTGAATGAAATGTTAGAAATTGAGATGAAGTTGTTGATAGCATTTTATCTTTAAATAGATAGTTAGACAAAGAGAATGAACCAGGAACTTGAACAGTATTTACAGTTCTTCATTAACCATAGACAAAAGGATTGGCCTAAATGATTAGTGATGGCTGAATTCACAGTGAACAATAAAAGTCATTCAGCAACTAGGATATCTCTATTTATAGCAAACTATAATAGAAAACTGAGAATGGAAGCAGACATTAGGAGGAGGGGGAAAGTAAAAAAGATAATGGAGTTTGCTGAGAGAATGAAGAAGATACAAGAGAAAGCAGGGGCAGTATTAAGAAAGGTACAAGAGGAGATGAAGCAATAGGTAGATAGAAGAAGGAAAGAAGTCAAAGAATGAAAGAAGGGTAACAAGGTAATGCTAAGTATGAAAGATCTGGTGTTCAAGGAACAACCAGCAAGGAAACTAGTAGACCAATATGTTGGTTTATATATCATTGATGTAGTCTCTACCAATACAATCAAATTGTAGTTGCCCACTTCAATGAGGATTTATCCAGTGGTGAATGTTAGTCAAGCAGTATGATATAGAGAACAAGTAGAAGAGCAAAAAGTAGAGGAAGTAAAACCAGTAGAGAGAGAAGAAGTAGAAGAATAAAAAGTCAAAAAAATATCAAATAAAAGAAAAGTGAGAGAAGTAGTGAAGTACTTGGTATGGTAGAAGAGGCTTACAGTGGAGTATGATTCATGGGAAAAAGAGGAAGAATTAGAAAATGTGAAGAAAATGGTAGCAGAGTTTGAGAGAAGATTGAATATAGAAGTAAGGTAACAAGAGAAGTTGGAAATGGCAGAAGAAAGAAATTTTAGAAGAAGAAAGTTATTAGAAAAGTATACAGTAAAGATATTGTATGTATAGGATGATGGAAAGTTCAAAAAAGAGTATTTAAAGAAGTTAGAGAGGAACTTGGCAGAAATGAAAGTTAGTTTCTCTAGAGAAAAAACTTTAAACACAATGGACTTTATTTTATCTTTGTTTTATTTTCTATTTTGAACTTAGGGTTAGGGGATGACATCACACATAACTGTTACAAACTGTCATACATCTGTTACAGTCACAAGTCACACAATTACATATCACAATAAAATATTATAGAAGATCTTGGAAAGAAATGATGCCACACAGTATGTTCTATATATGTTGATCTTAAGGATAATATATGGCCCTTTAGAGTAGGTTAAGTGATGTATAGCATAAACCAGTAGTCTAGTGTATATAAGGTAGACAGTTTGTACTAGAAACTTCATTGAGTTCTCTTATATTATCTAATATAAGATTCTTTCTCATTGACTTGCTTTAAAGTCTTTTGAGTTATAACACTTCTTTCTTTTGCTCTACTACTTGAGCTTAATTTTATAACAAAGAGGGTGAATGAGTATGAATGAAGTAAGTATTATCCATGTTAGATATAAACAATTAGTATATAACATTCAATATGAATTAACTCTTTCTATTCTGATTTATTTTTTTTTTCTTTCTTATTTTCATTTTCATTTTATTTATTTTCTTATTTAGAACTTAGAATTAGAGTTATAGTAGTTACATATCATATAATCATATAATACAAAAAGATTATAGAAAATTCTGAAACAGATAATATTATATAACATAACACCAGTATATTTATTACAAACTCAAGATCTTAGAGTGGATCAAGAAAAAGAACCTTGTATTAGGGTTAACACAAGAGAACTTGATAGAGAACTCTGTACTGGATAGTTTACCTTATATACTAAATCCATATGGTCTATGCTAGCTACTTCTAACCTACCCTAAACAGCCATGTATTATACATACTTGTCAAGATCGTTGACGGTGGACTTCATTTTATTTTCTCTCTTACTTTATTTTTCTTTTTCTTTTTCTTTTATTTTCTATTTTCTATTTTTAGAACAACTCGGGTTAGGGTTTATCAGTCATGCTGTCACATCAGTCACAAATTGATGGCATAGTCACAAGACTGATCACGGGACTCAGGAGAATGGAGTAGAAGGTTCTTGTTATGATTCAAGACTCAAAGGGTTAAGTCAAGAAGCAACTCTTGTATTGAGTAACACAAGAGAACTCGATAGAGTTCCTAGTACAGAGTAATCTACCTTATATACTAGTACCCATGGTCCGTGCTAGCTACTGTGCACCCTACCCTAAACAACCATGAGTATTACATGAGGCCAGCATGTGTTGTCCATGCTGTATGATGTCTCTTTGTTCTAGAATCTTCTACTTCTTTCTCCCACGTTTCGTGATCAGTCTTGTGACTACACCATCAATTTGTGACTGATGTGACAGCGTGACTGATAAACCCTAACCCGAGTTGTTCTAAAAATAGAAAATTAAAAAGAAAAAGAAACGAAAAGTAAAATGAAAAATGAAAAGAAAAAATAAAATAAAGTCCTTCGTCAACGATCTTGACAGTTCTGGAATAAAGTGACATCATACAACATGGACAACATATGTTGGCCTCATATCATACATATGGTCATTTAGGGTAGGGTGCACAGTAGTGAGCACGGACCATGGGTACTAGTATATAAGGTAGATTACTCTGTACTAGGAACTCTATCGAGTTCTCTTGTGTTACTCAATACAAGAGTTGTTTCATCGCTTAACTCTTTGAGCTTTGATTCATAACAATACTGTATGACATCATCCTTCCAGAACCTTCTATATCCTTCCATGCGTTTTGTGACTTGTGACCATGTCATCTGATGTGACTACATGATCTTGTCACTCTAACCCTAACCCTAAGTTCTAAAAATAGAAAAATAAAAAATAAATCAAAAGAAAAATGAAAATAAATTAAGTCCACTGCTTTCATCTTTGACAATATTGGCCTTATAGAAAGTATATAAGAAATCTATTGAGTTCTCTTATATAAACTCTATACAAAGTTCTTTTCCTGATTTAACATCTTAAATCTTGAATTGTAATATGTTATAACTCAAAGACTTTAGAGTGGATCAAAAAGAAAGAATCTTATATTGGGTAATACAAGAGAACTTGATAGAGTTCCTAGTACAAAGTTGTCTATCTTATATACTCCACTAGATAGTCTGTGCTACTACTACATCTAACCTACCCTAAAAATCATGTTACAATTCAATAACCTTAAGGTTAGTCAAAGAAGGGAACTTTGTATTAGGATTAACACAAGAGAACTCAATAGAGAGCTTAGTACAGGATTGTCTACCTTATATACCTCAGACTACTGGTCTGTATATAACTTTAGCCTACTCTAAATAACTATATGTCTGCCTTAAGGCCACCATGTGTATAATATATAATATAATGTTATTTCTTTCAGAACATTTCTACTATTTTCTATCATGGCACATAATTATGTGACAGTGTGACCTGTGACCTCCCACTGATCCCTAACTCTAGTTTTAAAAATAAAATAGACTGATAAGAAAAAAGAAGCAAATAAGATAGTATCCAATCTTTGCGTTTCTAACAGACCATGTATAGACTATAAGATCAACATATATTAAGCACATTGTATGACATCATTATTCCAGTATATTTTATCATGACCATATAATCATATGACTATTACTATAATATGTGACATGTATGACATATTGTGTGACCAGTTTGTGACAGTTGTGACAGTGGTATCATGCTAAACCCTAACCCTAAATAAAATAGAAATGAATATAAAATGAAAATGAAAAGACAATGAAAAAGAGAAAATAAAGGAAAATAAAGTATAGTCCATTATTTGCAACTCTGATATAATATCTTAGACATCCTTGCTAGACTTTCCAACAACTTCATGAATTTCTAGATCTAAAGTAACTTGCTTACAGTTTTTATTTTCTAGATAACTACTTTATATAAAGTATTTAGTATATAAGTGTTAGGTATAGTTCATACTAGAGAACAAAATTTTGTGGGATTTACTCAAAGTTATATTAAGTATGAAAACTCATACAAAGTGTATAGTAATATAGACTTTTCAGAACAACCTTGGCTTTAGCTTATATGTTTATCTGCTATAGAGCTACAACTTCAGAAGTAGAGTAGAGTCTAAGAGGTATGAGTACTAATAAAAGATATATCACTGAAGAATATTTGGATTTAGAGTCCAACAATATTTGTTGTTAATTATCAGACTAGTATAAAAGTCAAATAGGAGAACTCTGCTATAGAAAGCTAAGTGAAAAGAAGAACTTTGTTATAAAAGACTAAGTTGGAAAGAAGTAAACTCTGCTATGAAAAACTAAGTACTTGCAGAGTTTGGAACAGAAAATAACTTTGCTGTAGAAGATAGACTTTTATTTCCCTCTTAGATATTACTTTCTAATCTAGCTACATTTATTTCAATCCACAAATAATACTTTCTTACCCATTTATATTCCTTATTCTCTTTTAGTGTATATTATAACCTCTATACCACCTCAGATATTCTTGCTAAACCCTCAACAACTCTATAGATCTCCATCCCAGACATCTAAAAATTATACTTAGTATATCAGTTAGTAGTTATACTGTAAAAGGTTTATCCTGAAAATTGACTAAAACTATCACCATTTTCCAGTGTTAGCAATGACATTTCTGGTGAACTTATCTACTAACAATATCTTGAGTACCTCTTCTGAAATATGTGATTAGTACAACTAGTAGAGGCATAATATACAAGCTAAAGCCAAAGATTATTCTGACTTCTACATTTTACATACTTGGATAGTGCAAGTTGCTAATTTAAATTTCTGAAAGCTTACTATTAGGTCTTGGATAATGAGGTGTGAACTCACATCTAATAAATAGTTAGAAACTCTAATAGAAGTATTTAGAAGATCAACTAGAAAAGAAAAGAAGTTTACAGTAATTATAAGAAGACCTAATTTTCATTGATACTAAATCCCAAATCCCACAGTCTTTTCTACAGACTTTTTTGCCCTTACTCACTACTAGGAATACTATTAGACCTATGGACTCTTTTAGTTTCCCATTGCTAGATCTTATACTTACATACTATTTTCTTAAATAACCTCTGAGATCATAGCTAGTTGTTTTCTGTCAATATCAAAGTATATCCTATCTTTCTGAATAATGTTTTAGACAATTCTGTCTATGTTTTTAACTATCTGTACACTAACACTCTAATAGTTAGCTCAACATCTTTTATTTTTTTTTGAAATCAACAATATATTATACAGGGCACAGTGGCAGTCTATGTCTATATAAGAGATTACTACAGGATCAAACCCATGATTTTACAGTAGAATAGGGGTAGACATAATATATATAGTAGAGAGGCTATTACCACTATGCTATCTCACCCTCTCTCAACATCTATTCTACTAGATTGGAATAGATAGTAAAGTATTTAGAATAGTAACTACTGTTATAATCAATCTATATCTTATATATTACATATGCCTACCTCATTGCTTAAACATGTATCAGGGAATGTTTCATATTTACTACATCTTGTGTTCTCTTCATGATATATCAATTAGCATTTTATGTAATAGTAGAGGCTTTCTCATATTCTTCTTATATTTTTCTCATTTCCTTCTTATTGTTTTCTCAAGAACACCTTTCTTTATTCTCATAGTCTTTAGATATATATAGCTGTAGATACAATTTTATATTCTTATACTTTACTAATTGACCATCTTCTTATTCATTACTCAAGATTTGTTTAAGTTGCAATCTAAACCAAGCTTAAGATCATAATAACCATTTTCAGAAAACTTCATTCTATTTTCTTAAGTTTTTCTAAAGGTGGATTGTACTTGATTAGTATATTCCATAATATACACTTAGATTTTTCTAAAGACATAACCCACTGAAACATCACAGATGTTGTGGCAACTACTAGTAACAAATACAAATAGTAACACAAGAAGTAAATCTCTTAATTGAATATTATTGTGGGGATCACAAGAGAACCTGACAAGGACTTTCTGATGCATTCCTATACTATTTATACAAAGTGCTCATGGTCTGTGCTAACAATAAATAACCCTAACCCTACCCTAATGTCCATATGTAGTCTATGTGTCAACCTCATGTCTTTTATAAGAACACTATGTCATATATATATATATTCTGACATCATCCTTCTAGTTCTTTCTCTCAGAGTCTAGGCCTATGACCTCACATCATTTGATATGTCATGTGATCACAGTCATGTGCCTCTTCATTGTAAAATAAAATAAAAATAAAAATAAAAGAAAAATCAAAAGAAAAAAGATATTAAATCAAGAAAAATAGATAAAAAGAAAGAAAAATGTTAGTGTCCAAGCACACCATAACAACAGGCTTCATTCAGCTAGCCTAATAATAGTGACATATGTGACAAAATAGTATTAGTATACTTAATAATACTTGATGGATGTAATTCTAAAAATTACTACAATATAGATAAAATAAGATAATATTTCCTCTTTTTGTTTCTATATTACACTGTTTGGCTAAATACTATACAATACTCAAAGCTATTTGTTACAAACTTCATTCAACTTGTATCTTCATAACCAGTAAACCAATTCTCACAAACCAAGTTACATTGGAAAGCCTCAAATGAGAGCTATTTACATATATGTGGAATATACAAAAGTAACAACAGATTACTGAGATATTAGACTATCAGTAACTCCAAGTTTCATTGGCTATTATCTCAGAAATGACAAAATGAATTCTCATAATCAAACTTGTGTTGAAAAACACTTATCAAACTATCTTTGATAATATATCATACATTATATAGAGATTAGTATTGTTATGATCTCAAGACTCAAGAAAAGAAACCTTGTATAAGAGTTTACACAAGAGAACTCAATGGAGTTTCTAGTACAAAACTGTCTATCTTATATATGTTAGACTACTAGTCCATGCTACACTTTCATTAGCCTACTCTAAAGAGCCATGTGTTATTCTTAAGGTCAACATGTTAGAACATGCTATATGATGTCATTTTCCAAAACCTTCTATGATATTCCATCATGATATATGATCATGTGACAAATGTGTGATAGTTATATATGATATTACACTAACATCTAACCTTAAGTCCAAAATAAAATAGAATAAAGATACAAGCATATCAATATAATAATATAATTAGTTATCTTTTAAAATTAGCCTAACATCTTTTATGACAGATAATAGTCTTACTAGATACAAGTTTTGATCATGTGATAGAGATAGCTTGTACACAGACCATTACTATTTTATATATATACTTTTATATTTGAGGATTAGACTTCAGACTTAATAATATCTTTTTATCAATTATTATTTATCTCTTATTATTATTGACATTATTAGTTCATTTTATGATACTATCTGTAATGCTTTCTTAGTCTTAATTTCAAGCATAACAGATAAGCTTCTTTTTGTAACTATGTAGTCTTTTTAGTCTTAATTACAAGCATTACAGTCTTGAGCTTTCAGTTGCAGATATCTGAATTGAGTAAGATCTCTTAGACTTACAATGAAGTTCAATAGTAGAGAGTGTGATGATATTAGCTTAATAAACTCTGAACTTCACAGTGTTATCTATGATGTTCAGAGATTGTTGACTAAAAGAAGATAGAAACTCCTCTGCAAGATTTGATATGAGCATTAGTGGTAAATGTCAGAATTGAAAACAGTAGACTCTATTTATTTTTATTTTTATTCTCATTTTCTTTATTTTAGACTTAAGCAAAGGATGTAATGTAATAGTCATACAAGTTACAAAGTATGATAGAGGCATGATATCTATCACAGTTACAAATCACACAATTATATGACACAAGGAAAGATATAGAAGATTTTTGAAACAAATGATGTCATATAGTATGGTAACAGTATGTTGGCAACATTCTTATAGAAAGCACATAGACTTTAGGGTAGGTTAGATATAGTGTGTGCTAACAGAGATCAAGCAGAAAAGAGGTTATACTAGGATGCAACAAGAACTATGTGACATTTGCCCTTAACTGCATACTCAATAATTCAAAGAGGACATTATCAGCATTAGGAATCAATAGAAGATGTAGAAAAAATAATATAGAAAACAATTAAAATATATAAAACCCTCAAAAAGACTTTTATGAATGCAAAAGGATGAAGTTAGAAAGGATATTAAAAGAAATATACAAGTATCATCTGCTTACAAACACTTTCCCTGGCTAACACACTCTTAAACAGTGAATCTTACACTGTGTAACAAGTTCCTTTAGAAAATCTAGTGAATAGATTGCAAAGCTTATCAAGAGTCTCCAACAATACTATCCATCCTAGATAATACACCCTAATAACATCTCTCAAGTTGAACCTTATAACTAAAGCTGATACTCATCTTGCCAGTCTTTTTCAGACTACTAAAACTCTCCAAAACTTATCTGAAAGTAATAGCAGATATTAATGATACTCACTCAATAAAATAAAAGTTAAACTGCTCTCAAGTGGTAGTATTCAGATGGGAATCCTTTCTTACTTCCCTTTACTTGTAGCTTATATATTAGTCTAAAAATACAAAGGGTAAAACTAAATAATAAAGACCAAAACCATAATAAAGCTCTCTCAGACCTCACAAGTACATGGCCATTTCTTCATCTACAATCTTACATCAATCCAATAATCAATCTTCACTTGTAAGTACCTATTTCATTCTTTATTTTCCATTTTCATGACTATTTCTTCCCATTTCTTTATTCTAGACTTTGTTGAATTCTGATCTAGTATATTCTTGTCTTATACGACCATCTAAATATTTGTTACTTGGTAAAACTTTTTTGCAAGTGCATGTTCTTTGTAACTAGTCTTTCTCGGGTAGATGATATCACTTTCTAGTATAGTTTCAGTATTTTTATTCCTTTAGCAAGTGAATAACATTGTTTTCTCTATAGTTCTTTAGTGAACAATATTATAACATATTTCTGTTATCACCAAGTAGTCTCTGTACATATACAAGCTAGAGCAGCAGATAGCTAGGCATTTTACAATACTCTGATAAGTCTGTTCTAGTAAGCTCTTGTTGTAGCA
>Ga0157364_1002872_pt1 | contig 16435 bp, 15 predicted proteins | sample AttsexASBM2_FD_111476 | JGI IMG/M metagenome (GOLD analysis project Ga0157364, IMG submission 111476) | Fungus gardens microbial communities from leaf cutter ant in Ribeirão Preto, State of São Paulo, Brazil - Atta sexdens ASBM2 | ecosystem: Host-associated > Fungi > Mycelium > Unclassified ...
CACACACACACGCACACACACACACACACATATTTATATATATATATATATATATATATATATATATATATATATATATAATTACCATTATATATTATAATTGTGTGCAGTATGTAACATTTTTACAGTGTCCATTGTCATATACTTTTATTTGTAATTCATTGAAATGTATTTTAAAATTGTTCTTTCTATAACTTCTCTAACTTTGCTGATATCGTATAAAGTTATCAATAATTAACTATTGCTGAAATAATATTTAAATTTGTAGACTTTAGATGGCCAATTGCTTACCTTATGTGTGTTTATAGAATATTTTATTTATTTGATATGATTTTAATTAGATAATTTTTACGAAGCTATTTTGATTTATAATAGAAGAATGTAGGAAAAGCCAATTTATATTATTTGAGTCAAATAAGAAAATATCAAATTTCGATTTACTTTAATATAAATTATTCATATTGAGGAATATTACCTAAAAATTGGACAAAATAGACGTAGATTATTATATACAATTTAATAATTTGAGTATATAATTACAATGAAGTTTACATCTATTTCTATATATATTTAATATTTTAAATATATTTGCATGTACGCCAGACTGTGAAAAATTTAAGACATCACACTTTTTTATATAATTTATCATCTATAATGTATTCGTAATATTAATATTGTCTTTAAGAATATTATTTTATACCGAATATTTTTTTACATTTGTTAATCAAAAAATATGCGGTTAAAAAAATATATTTATTTGATAGGGGATATACATAATATGAACATACATGGAATTTTTTCCAACGAGTGTAAATAAGTAAAATTAAATAAAATTGCGAGTTTCTGCTATTTAAAGTGCGATTAAGAATGAGGGACCAATGAATGAAATTAAGCAAGTTTGTTCATTATATAGGAAAAGCATTTGAAAAATGTATTATTGATAATGTTCAGATGTTAGAATTTTAAATTCTATCCTTTAGAACACTAAGTAACTTAGTGTATTATGTATTAGTATATATAAGCGAGTAAAGAAAAAACTAAGTTTTATTTTACTAAACCAATCTATCTAATTGAGATATTTTTATCTTTAATTATCCGACACATGTCGAAACTATTTATTAATGCATTTTTGCAATTTTTAAAATCATTTAATTATATCATTGTTGTAGAAATATTATTAAAAGTGCCAATGTTAATACTTTTTCATATAAGAATACATCATGTATTTCGTTAAAATATCTAATTATCACACAAATTTATTATATAGTTACTTATTTCGCTATCTTTCTTCCTCAATTTTATTTCAACAAGTAGTAGATGTAGTACATCATTATCATATAAATTGTATAACATAGATCCAATATTAATCTATACGAGTTATTTTTTACTTGTATAGCAAGATACAATTCTTGCCTAAGTTTAATAATGCGTAAATGTGGATATTAAATATATTTTGATTTTGAAATGCTTTTAAATATTACAAAAATATCATTAAATTATTTATTAATTATATTAACTATGCATTTTAAAATCATCTTATGCTTTTATTTCTTTATTACTATATCTATCTAGATTTAAAAAACTGTGGAGGGGAATATAAAAAATGCTGAATATGTCATAAGCATATGAAACATAAAATAGATTAATAAAATAGATTAATAGATAAATCATAATAAAAAAAAATTAATTATGCATAAATCTTAAGTTTTCTGTTATAGATCTGTGTCTTTCAAATTCCTTATTATTTATAAATTAGAAAAAATATCCTTTTCTCTCATGAATAGCATAATAGTATGCTCGAAAACAAAAGATTTTATGTAATTACTGTTACATTGTAAGTGTATATTTTATATTTTTTCTTATGACTTTACCATTGTGAAAATTTACAAATTTGAGTGGTAACAAGCAATAATGTATTTTTTAAGATATTTTATCAAGAATTTAAAATTTTAAAATATAAAATGGTTATGTAAAAATAAAAATAATTTGTGCACCTATTTGTAATAAATAGTTGATATTTTATTCATAGGATGTGCATTTATTGAGATCTAGTATATTTTTCCTGTTTAATGGTTATACTATTACGTTAAAGTTTATTAATTATCTCTCTCTCATCAACTGCACAAAAGAACTATACATACGTAATTCTCTGGATAATATATATTGTAAACATCGTAAATTATTTTAAATGAATTATTTTAAATGAAAATTTTATCTGCAGTTACTTTTTTGCTGCTATTATACCTTCCAATTGAGCCTGAAAAAAAAATTATAATTGATTATGTATATATAATACAATCATATCATTGATTTATGTGATAATAATGTTTTATAATATGAATAATACTGTTTAATTCATAATGATTTAGTAAATTTATATAGAATAATCAAATTGAAAATACATTTTGCAAAGTATGTTTTGCAATTATATTATTTCATTTTATGCATTTAAAAATATTTATATTTTTGTAGCTCTCCATCTATATTTATGTTATTATAATTAATCTCTTCTAAACAATTAGATAAGAGACAATAATTAAAATACAAAAAAATTTAAATACAAATATTTTGAAATGCTTAAAATACAGATATATATACAGAGCTACATAAATACAAATATTTAAGATATTTCAATACATGAACATCTATAACATAAATGCTCCCGTACTATCTCAAAATCGAATAAATATTTTTACCTTTAATTGCGTATTTGTTTTTTTAAGAAATTGCACTTCCTCCGTATGTTTTTTTTCCTCCGCTTCCCTTAATTCAGCCGATCTTTTCTCAAATTGATCATACTTGAGTCGTAATTCCGCAATTGTTCTCTCCAGCTCAATTTTTTGTACTTTCAATTCCTCGGCTGTATTAATCAAATCTTCTTTGCCTTGCTCGGCCTGTAAAAATGACATCTTTCAACGATTGTATATTTATGATAGTAAATTTTATAGACTGCAATAGTAAAATAATATTCTGTATCGTGTCTTATATATAAAATGTCTTATATATAAACGCGAAAAAATGTGTATGATATTAGAAAGATAGGTACTTGCAGTGCTTTACGCATCCCGAAAGCGATACTACTTTGATACAATGTCTGATACGCAGCTAATGTCATTTTGATTTCGTCCCGTACTCGCAATAAAAGTAATCCACGTTCGGCGCAGTTTATAGTTACTTGTCGTATTAATTCATCTGAGAAACATGTAATAATATACGATTTACTCAACCATATATTTCAATTTAGATATAAAGCTTATACATGAGTATGTATATATGCACGTATATACCGAAACATTGTGTATAGAGCTGCCTACGAACAGGACAAATACCAGTTTCTCTGGCCTGCCTTTGTTGCAATCGCATATCAAGTTGCTCTTGTAAATTTATCACATCTAATCTCGTTGCAGGAGTACTCGATACCTAAATAATATATATCGTACATTTATCGACTATTAAACGTTATAGATTTGAAAAGGTAGCTTTAAGAATGTATTTAATTTTACACGCTGAGTCCATATCTGATCATCCTCCTCCCATTCTTTCGGCGGTAAAATTCTATTTAAAATTTCGGTGGTTTCTCGTCGTGCATCAGCTGGAACTGAGGGTGTTGGAATTTTGCAAGCAGCTATACCAATTTTCGCTGGTTCCTTACGTACCTATTGTTTAATTAAAAAATGTTTATAGAAATCAATGCTTTAAACAGTCTAGCTGGAGCTTAAATGTTTGTATGATTCTATGTGAATATTTATATTTATATATTACACATATAGTCTTTTAAAACGCGAGCTGAAAATGATTTTTCAGTCTTGAAACGATAACTCTATTAAACTACCAGTAATATCACGAGTTAAATTGACTAACAATTTAATAATTTGCTTTTTTGCATCTTTGAATGATTATTAATAATATAATACTGAGTGACATATCAAAATTTATAAATAATTAATTTTTATTGCGAAAAATATTACCTCGGTTGGAAGTCAAACTCGGATCTTTTGCTTTCCAGTTGAGCGTCCTAAATTTTTAGATCACCGAGGATGTAATATGTCACTCAGCATTATTAAGATCAAATTGTTAAATTGCTAGTCAATTTAACTTGTGATATTATTGCAGTAGTTTAAAAGAGTCAGGGACTGCGCACAATAAAAAGAATAGGGAACAGAGAACAGAGAATAAGAATTTCAACCTACCAAAATTCATGTATTGTGAAATACACAGTTTCTGATAGGTTGAAATTCTCTCTGTTCCTTTTGCTTCTTTTTATTGTGCGGAGTCTCTTAATGTTTCAAGATCGAAAAATCAAATTTTCGGCACGTGTTTCAAAGGACTACATATACAGTAATATAAATTCATACAAGCATTTAAGATCCAACTAAACCATTTAAGAACTGGAATTTAATTGCACATTTTGGCTGATTTTCAGTTTGATTCCTGCTTGTTATTTAACCAACTCGCGTGTAGTCTAAGTATCGATCAACATTTAGATTGCACGCAGGTTGAAGTAAGAGGAAGGCTGAAAATCGGCCGAAATATGCAATCCCATTGTTAGAAATGTAACCGCGAGTTTCTTTTACGTGTAAATGAAGCTCGTGGTTATGAACGAAATTAAAATAAAGTAATGAATGATTTAACTGAAAATTAAGTTACAGTAGTTATTTAAGTATGAAATAGTTATTAAAGTATGAAATGAACGTGTACATTAAATTTATGAAATTTATAATGTACTATTTGTGTACATAAAATTTAATGTATTTAATACATGTACATAAAATTTAATGTATTTTTCATGAAAATTTATGAAATTTAATGTACTTTTAATAAAATTTTATGAAAAGTATATTAAATTTCATAAATTTTCATGAAAAATACATTAAATTTTATGTACATGTATTAAATACATTAAATTTTATGTACACAAATATACTTTTTAGATATAAATACATTAAATTTAATGTAATGTCTTGAAATTAAATTCAAATTGTGCAAAAGTTAATAAAATTTAAGAACATTTCTAATAATGCAGCTTTGGTTTAAGATATTGATTTCTAGTTTGTATTATCATACACTACTATATTATTTTGTAAAAAATATTTAGTGAATAAAAATAAACAGATATTATGTATTTATTACTCCATATTTGCATATATACATGCAGAATTATTATTTTTTTTAAATCATAATTTATATAAAAACATAAAGGTAAAAATTTGTCGTACCTTCTCTGGATGAGTCGTAACCGAAACTGGAATATCGTATTTGACCAGTGTGTCCATAGCAGGAAATCTACGTTCTTTGATCGTTGTCGCCATTTGCTTAAACGCTTTACGCAGAACGTAATTATAAAGCGCTATTGTATTATTACACGTTGAATATTATTTATCGCGAGTTACACGAGTATATAAGTAATAACTTCCATTCGTAAAGTTGGTAGCTGAAAAAACGTCGTCATGGAAACATTGATGCACCGCATCATCGCTCACAGCTCACAGCCGGCTTTTACCTTTATTTTACCGCCTAAAACGCCGGTCGTTCGATGGCTCGATCCGTTTTTATACCAAGAGCAAGCTTAGTGCGAGCACAAAATAAGAGTCGATTTTAATATTCAATTTTTAATTAAAATGATATCTAAAGTGTATTTACGTTTATTTCAAAGTTAAATATTCTGCTACAGTTATGATGGGTGTGTATTCTGTTTCTTTCGTTTATATAATTGCGAAAAATGGAATGAATATAGAAATATACACGAAGATTTTTTGTAAATAATGGTTTAATATTTGCAATTTATCATTTAAAATAAAATTAGATTTTGTGTGTGTGTGTGTGTGTGTGTGTCAAATTTATAATTGATTACTTCTAAAAAAATATCTATACAAATATTTGCATATACGTAAATTTAAATTTATCCAAGATAAGATTTAAAGCTGCAATGTATATTATTATACAATGTTATTAGTATTTTTCACAGTATTTTATATTAAATATGATTACTGTACAATGGTATATCTAAATCATAAATCTCTTATACTTTGTTGTTATTATTATTATGATTATTGTTACAAATATTTTAAAGATAAAGGATATTACATATAATTTTACATACATGCAATTAATAATTAAATAACTGCATTTAACTGTAAAAAAAAATGATCGCTCAATTCATTTGTACTTAAATCATCCATATCATCATTGCTTTCATCGAAAATATCTTGAACAGTGCCTGTTACAGTTTCTGTACCGTCCATCACGCTTCCTACACAAAACGTTGTATGCTCTGTATGATTATTTGTATTGACTTCCACATCATTTTCCATATGCTGAGTATCATTCTCTTCGTCTGTATTTAAATAAATCGTTTCTTGAATTTTGTTGTTTTTACTGGTATCTGAAATACCATTATTCGGGAGAGCTTGCAAAACCGATAATGTTGGAAGTGGAAATCCATAATTTAACAACTTTTTGTATCCATTCGTACCACAAATTTCTTTAATATCCACTGCCATTGTTAGAATTTTTTCAGAATAGTTTTCCTTCGTACAGTCTACCATTATATCATAAAATTCACTCGTACTTCCATCTAAGAGTTTTCTTCTTCTCATAAAAGTTTGCATATTTAACATTTTTCTTCTATATGTATTTGTATTTTTCTCTGCTCGCTCGAGGTATTTTGAAGCCTTGTCCAATTTCCAATTGAGTTCTTTTATTTGTTTATCTCTTTGCTTGATTTGATTTTCTAGCTGTCTCTTTTGTTGACTTTCGATAGTTATAGTTTTCATTAACTTTTTATTCATCTCTTCCAAATTACTCATTCTGTGCGATAAATCATAAATCAACTTTTGTCTACTATCCATTTTTTTACAGCTTGTTGAAGATGATGTGCCATCTGTACTTTTATTCAATTCATTCATCTGTTTTTCCATTTTCTTTGTTCTTGCTTTGAGCATTATATTTTTATTTTGCCATTTTTTCTCCAAGTCCTTGAGCAAAATAAGTTGATTAGTTAATTGCCCAATAATAGTTTCTTGCAGTTTCACTTTTTGTTGTAATTTCTCATATTCACATTTATTAGCATTATCCGTCGTTGGTTGTTCGATAATGCTATTAATTGTGGCATTATTCACTTCTGGATCCTTCTCTTCATCCATATTCGATGACGGTAATTTTGTAGTTAGACATTCATCATTTTGTAAACTTGACAAAGCATCTGACATTTGATCATTGTTTCGTGACGCAATACTTGTAATACATGGTGAAAAAATATCATTGCATTTATTTATAGAATTTGTTTCTAATGGATAATCATTTATTGTAATGATAGAAGTAACAGACGCATTATTTTCTTGCTGTAAACAAGTATTATTGTGTTCTTGAATAGTAAAATCTTGTGTATCTTTAAATAAATCTTGCATAATATCAACTACATCCTCGCGATCGCCTGTAACTTTGACTGTAAATTTTGTTGTATCTGATACAGTACCATCTTTATTACATTCTATAGTTTCGGATATATTCAGTTCTTTTGTTGATTCATTTTCTACTTCTACATCCAGTATCATTGTAGAAGTATCACTGTTAAGCATAGAATTTGTATCCTCAAAAGATGTATCTTGAATTGGTGTTTTTATAGATTTCATAATTTCCTTTCGAGTTGTTTCTTCACAGTTTACAGCAGTCCTCGTGTTCGACGCAACGTATAAATTTTCTCTACTGGTAGTGTTTTCTATACATTCAGTTTCAATGAGCTCTTTATCATTAGTAATATTATCGATATTTGTAGTATGTTGATTCTGTTTATCATTCTCATTAGTTCCATTGTTAGAAAATGTATATCTAGGAACGCGAACAAATTCTTCACTGCTTTCACTACCAAAAATAATCTCGATGTTGTCTCTATTGTCAGTAAGCATATCTCCAATTTCATTCCTCGACGAATATTTATAATTTATACTTTTATGAAACAATGGCTGCGTTACCGACTCTTCTAAACTTCCTTTCCAATTCGTAGGAATTGAATTTAGTTCTTCTACATTAGATGTACTCATTTCTTCACGACCATCACAAATTTGCTTTAATTTCTCCTCTATCTCATCATAATCATCATTGAAGATGTCATTTTCTTGTTTCGTTTCTGTTTTTAAATCCTCACTCTTATCAATTGAATTTGTCTTTGCTATAAAATTACTAATAGATGTTTTATTCTCCGTACTTGCTTGCTTTTCAGTATCATTTTCTTTAATATCACATTCTATCTCCATACTATCATCTGAAATTATAATACTTTTTTGTTGAAGATTGTTCGTAATATCTATATAATGTCCATGAGATGCTTGTTGTTTATTTTCTATCTTTTTTGGAAAATAATTTACTTGTTGTACAAGCGATTGTATAGATGATTTATCAATATCCTGTAAATCAGAATCTTTTTCTTCCAAGTGACTGGATGAATGATCAGAATCATTTTCTAAAAATTCCACCATGTAATAGTCTTCATTCTTCATATTAGCTAATTTGATGCGTTTCTTGGCAGATTTCCTGGTTGACGTTACGGTAAAAATAGATGGAACAGCATTCTTTTTTAGTCTGAGTTTACCACTTTGAGTAATAACCCATTCCTGAGGTTCAAAATGTACGTGACAGAGAAATGAATTGTTAGATGGTTCCCAATCGGCTCTAGCAACACGATCCTGCCAAACTTGTCTTAATATTGGATCCCGAGGAAAACATTTCATAATATATCCTTTTTCACTACGATTGTTACAACCAATAGCTGCACAACCTGGCATTTTTCATCAGTCAAATAACCTGCAAATTTGGAATAACATCAAAATTATAGCATAACAGCACAGAAAAGAAACAGCATTAGTAATTATACTTCAAGAAACAGCAAGAAAAATACATATTAAATGTATATTATCCTTCTTTTCAACTTTTCCCATGTAAAATGTGAAAATAGATTTCATTGTAAAAACGAAGGAAAGTGCAATTGAAACAGACTTTTAATTGTATACATTTTGATAAATTATTTTTATATACTCTACATGTTATATCGTTTGACGAAATTTAAAAAGAATTTAGAATTCTGTCTTCTTACCTCGATTTCTTCTTTTGCACCGTTAATTTTATTCCCCTTTCAAAGCAAGCACATATATCATGTAATATTTCTCAAAAGGTAACAACATCGCCCGTAAACATTATTAAAATCATGAAGAAATTTTTCAATTTGGACGCGCAAATAATGTGTATATTGTCAAGCTTTATCACGAAGTATCTAATGTTTGGTTGGAATTCTACGTGTCGCGTACTAGTCGCGTATATGCATCAATGTGCATACATACGCCGCAACATGGCTGCGCCATTACTCCGTAATTATTTTGTAACCAATAAGATTTTGGGTGCGGTTTATTTCAGTTTATTTAATATTGCCAAATAATTGATATATATGTAAACGTTAATTATGTATTTCTTCCGTGAGTTCACAAGTTTTAATCAATACTTTCACACTTTTGTCAAGTTGAAATAATATTATTAAATAGATATATTAGAATAAGAAAGAAGAGATCTATTGACCTAAATCTTCTCAAATAGGTTAAGTTATTTACATACAAATGTAAACATCTAAGATATATTATAGCAGAAAGATAACACGATGAATAAAAATACTCGTGAAACAACGCCAGGTGATGGCTTGCGATCATTGCGGAGTACTACATTATTTCGTGCCGTTAATTTCGAGTTATATGTTAAGCCGGTAAGATTACAAAAACTGATAAAACATATTGAAATTGACATTGTCTAATATTGTCATTAATAGATGTTATTTGTAGAACAAAACCATCATGATTCTTGGTATCATAGCAATGTTAAGTTGTTCTGGATATATATTTTATATGAATGCTAATGAAAAGAGGAATGATTATCACATTATGGTTAAATCAGACGAAACTTTGGAATTAGTGAAAAAAGTGTCCAAGTGGACTGATTAAGTAAGAAATCCTTATGAATAATATAAAATATTACATTACTTTGTATAATCGAATAATTTATTTCATTATATTAATATTTGTTACAAGGTATTAATTTATTTAGTAACATAGTATTAGATAAATAAAGCATTATAATATTTTTCAACAAAATTAATTTATTTCTAGATTTGAGAAATGAATTTGTGCGTCTAAAGACACATACATAACTTTTCTAAGATACGACTATATACATTAATCTGTAATTGTTACAAATCTGCAACATATAAAATCACTGTACAATGAATTTTTTATCGGTAAAATTGTATTATAAATAAAAATAAAAATTTATCGAAATATATTCTATATATATATATAATAGAATTTTATTGTAAAAGTAAAATATATATCATTATATATATTTTATGCGATATAGTATATCAAAGATTTTATTGATAACAATTATAGGTTAATGTCTCTTTTTTTCTCTCTTTATGGTTGGGTTCCACTTAAATTCGCAATACTCGCGACCATCGTTTGTCTTTGTTTAACATTTGATAAACGACAAGGATGAAATGATTCTACGAGGTTTGTGAGCATTAAATGGATATATATATATATATTTATTTATTACATAGTTATATGTACATATTGAGTTGTCCGAATAAAGTTCGTGCCGCAAAAGATTTAAATTTAATAAATGTATACTAAAATTTAAATCTTCTGCGTTTCAATTTTCCTTCAAAATCGGCACGAACTTTCCGGACAACCCAATATAATTTTATACAGATTTTTTTATTCTTTTACAAAATATCAACGTTTATAGTTTTACATAAATTTTACAATTTTACTGCAAATTGTTATAGTTGGCAATATATTTGATTTTTTTTTACTTATATGTATCAATTTTCCATGATTATTAAGGTTGAATTAATCTTAATTTCTAAATGAAATAGTTACCACAAAAATATATTCACATTAGTTATCGTACATATGTTTGATATATATGTGTAATATTTTTTATATGTTGCTCTTACTATTCAATTTACATTTATCAATATATTTGTGTTTTGATAAAAGTTAATAAGATACGTATAGTACATATTATATAATTCTAATGTGTATTTGCGTGTACACACTCTTCTCTACAAGGAAGCCCATTGTGTGTTGGAGAATCAATAGGTATCGCTAAATGTAGTTAATTTTATATTCTATAATATCAAACAAATTGTTGATATTTATAATCTAACTTTCCTTTTTGTTTCTTTCAAATATCTATCGTAATGGTTATGTGTAGTATCATTGACATTACTGTTATGAAGAAAATACCTTCAAATCTAAATATAAAATCAAATATAATAAATTCTTTTATCACGCAGACAATACAATTATTAAATTAGGTTAAAACTATTATCATTTTAACACAAAAATATTCTTATATTCTTTTCTTGATACTAGACATATATTTTTCTACACAAGCTATCTATATATCTTTATCCTATAGTTTAAATGAAATCACTATATGAAATTATATAGTATTTCTGTTAAAATCTTCAATATCAAACAAGTGTGGTAATTATTTAGTATAAGGATAGACTATCCTCCAATGACCTTGACCTTAACATGTTAAGATTATGCTCCTGAATGATATTGAACAAATTTTAGCTGGTGTTCGTTGTTCCTTAAAAAGTTATTACCAAAAAAGTTCAAAAGAATGTGATTTTAAAGCAAAAAAATTTGTGTTTGTAAAGCAAACATTCCTAGAAAAAGAATCAAATATATCATCACACACATCAGTTGATTGGACTAACTTTTGCAGAGAGATAATTCATGTAATTTAATAATTTGGTAAAACTACATAAATGGAGAACAATGTCAATTGTTTGTTAAAGCAGGAAACTTATGTTTTTGAAGTAAAATATAAGTATTTTTGAAACAGATAACTTGTATATTTATTAAAAAATTCTCTATTTTAATAAATATTCAATTACAACAATCTGACTTCTCAGCTCATGAATCAATGGTTAACAAACAATCAAAGTCAAATTGACGGAGAAGGAATTATTATCAAAATCAATGAGGTAAAATCTGGTCGTTGACAATATCATCGCGAACGTTAAAGAACAACGACTTTTTGGCGGAATAACACGCAACACAAAGAAAATGTTTGTCATACTAATTGAATCCGGTGACGCATAAACATTACTACCGCTCACTCGGAAATACATCGCTCTTGGATCAATAATTTATACCGATTGTTGGAAAGTATACAGCCAAATCGATCCAATATATCAACATAAAACAGTGAATCATTCACAACATTTTTTTTATCCAGATACAGGCATTCATATTCAAAATATCGAACATCTGTGGAGAGATATTTGTGGAATTATACCTCGATATGATCGTAAACAATTTCATTTCGTCCACCTTACCTTGCAGAATTCATGTTCAAAATGCATGTTCAAAAATCGTTTGGTATACGCTGATTAGACGCTTTTTTTAACGTAAAAGGTTCCACATATAAGCGTAGAAATTCGGATAAATTCTTTGCTCTAAAAACACAAAAATTATATAAGATATTATATAAGAAAATATTTTGCGCTGTTAAAGCGGGGAATTTGTTTTATTAGAGCGCAGTCATGTCCAAAAATTAGATTTTATTGATGACCTTTTTTTGTTAATAACTTTTTAAGGAACAACGAGCGACGGCTAAAATTTGTCCAAGATCACTCGGAGTCATGACCTTACTAAGGTCAAGGTTATTGGAAGATAATCCCCTATAATAAATAATTAATCGAGTTGTATTTACTTTTCTAGTTATTATACTTTGGAGCAGTATTTTTCAACTGATGTGTTGCGAAGGATCTCGAAGTATGCCGAGAAAATTTTAGAAAAGGTAAAAAAAAGATGAAAAATTTAGAAATTAGTAAAGCTAGTGATGAAATAAAAAAATATTTAAAAATTATAAAAATTACTTTAAATTATGTCATTTTTTTTCGTTTTAGTTAAAGTGATTGTCTTTACAATAAAATCATTTTTTAAACAATAATAAAATAAAAAAATAAGAAATTTAGAATTTTACCTTTCATTGAATGTTGTGCTGGCGATATTTGATAAAGAAACTAACCATTGAATTATGTACACCTAAAACCTTGCGCACAATGGAGGAAGTATTAGGAATAGGAATAAATAATAAGATATTTCAACCTATCAGAAACCGCGTATTCTGGGATAAGCGGTTTCTCATTAAGGTTGATCTTAATATTTATTTCTATTCTTAATATTCCCTCCATTATACAGGATCTAATGTACCTATTTCGACAAATTTGGACTCAATATTTAATAAGCTGTGAATTAAAAAAGATTGAAATACATTGCTTTAGAGCATTTAACGATTTTCATGGCATAACAATTTTCCTAAACTATTAGATATATATATATATATATATATATATATATATATAATTTTTACTTTTAACAATATAAACTACATGTATATTTACAAAATTCTTCATTTAACAATATGACAATTAATACACATAGAAAATTTGGCATCATTGTATTTCGCAGCATTTTGTACTTTATCCTGCAAAATTTTATAGTAAAGAAAAAATGAAGATGAAGGACAATTTATCAGAGATAATAAATTTATACAGGAATAATAACTATATATAAAATAATTAATCTCAAAGTAGGATAAAGACAAAATGCATGACTTCGTATAACAAATTTCAGTACTAGTAGAAAATAATTATTTCTTTGATTACTAATTGGAAATTGAATTTTGTCATACAAAATATATATAATATATATAATATAAAATATTGCCATATTTTTTATTGAATTTGAGGCTTGATTAATTTATATATTTGATATATATGATATTCATTTATATTTGTAATATTTCTATTTTAACACATACAGTCGTTTTGTGCTTCTGGCAACAGCTTTATCGTTTCATTAATCGCATTTGCCACATAATCCAAATTATTTTCATTGAGCCCGCACATATTTATACGTCCACTACTTAACATATAAATATGATAATAATTTCTCAGATGCTGAACTTGTTTCTCTAAAAGAAAATCGGAAGAAAACATTTTTTCATAATTAGTTTTATCAAAATACTACATTGTAAAACCGAAAATATAATTTTTACAACTAACCTGTGAGTCCTGTATATGAGAACATTCCAATTTGCTGAATAATATGATCCCAAGTACCTGGAGTATCTAATTTGAGCAATCTATGATATAAACCTATCCTCATTTGTTTAATTCTACTGGACATTGTTTTAATATTATCCTTCCTAAATATTGAAACGCATTATTAAAGTAAATAATAAAGAATATGATTATTTTTTACAGATTTTTGCAAATCAATACCATTCCTCAAAGAACTCCGGATTGTTCAGCACAGTTACAACAATTCGAGCTCCATGATTAGGAGGATTGCTATACATTCCTCGGATAATTAATGTTAATTGTGATTTAGTTTGAATCAGTTCCTTTGTATCGGCCAACACAAAAACTATGTTACCAACTCTTTCGTTATATAATCCAAAATTTTTCGCAAAACTTTGCGTACAAATAAATTCGATTCCACGTTCGGCAAACATTCGTACAGCATACGCATCTTTATCTAAATCACCAGTTGCAAAACCCTGTTAAGAATCAATGTATAATCAGAACTACAAAAAGATCATGTTATTCTTATCATTCATTGTTTATTCTTCATATCATTCAGTCGCTTAGATATTAATTTAGATACTGACCTGATATGCACTGTCAAATAATGGGAAAAGGTTTTTTTCTTGTATTACATCAGCTATTTTAGTCCATTGTTCTGGAGTTGGATCACATCCAGTTGGATTATGTGCACATGAGTGCAGAATAATTACAGCATTTTCTGGAGCATCTCGTAAATCTTGGAGCATTCCTTCTAAATCGATATTACGAGTCTTTTCATTCCAGTATGTGTATTGACGAGCGTTTTTAAATCCTCCATTAATAAATACCAGTCTGTGATTTTCTGTCAGTACATATAATTTTACAAATATATGAAAATTTTCACCAGTAGATGAAATAAGAGAAAGAGAGAAGAGAGAGAATAATATATTTATTTTTTAAAATTACTTACCCCAGGAAGGTTTACTGTAATAAAAGGTATCGTAATGTAGAATACGACTTAAAAATTCAGCGGCAACGCGTAATGCTCCAGTACCGGAAAGTGATTGAATACCAAAAGCACGTCCTTGGGCAATAACAGGAGAATTTATGCCTAATAACATAGTTGTAGCAGCTTCGTTAAATGTTTCTAAGCCAAGAACTGATAAATATTCATGATTTTGTAAATCATCTGCTGCAAGTGACATTTCTACTCTTTTTACAACTGGTAGCACCCATGGTTTACCTTCATCAGTACGGTAAGCTGAAAAAGATTTCTATATTTCTTAATAATTCATTATAAATTGATATAATATAAAATTAATTAAATATATTAAATTACAAAAAGAAATATAAATTCAAACATGTAATTTCAAGAAATGTTCTTGTGTAAAGAAACAATTTTTTTATGTATATATTTACTTTTAATATTAATACTTTTAATATTAATACTTTTTATTTAATATTATTACTATTTATAATACTTGTATTACAAATATATAAAAAAATTAATTTGTTAGATTTAAGATCTGGCATTTAATAACATTTGCATTACATAGACTTTACTTTTATTTATTTTTATATATTATTTTCTTAAAATAATCAAGTTATGAAATATATGAGCGCGCGCGCATGTATGTGTCTGTGTGTGTATTTATGGATGAATGAGAAATATTATGTAATCACTCTGGAAAAGTCACTCAAGGGTACAAAGAATATGAAAATCAAAAGTAACTCTTATACATCTCATACTTCATATTATTAAAATATGTATATTTAATAGTAAAAATATTCTAATTTTTTAAAAATTAAGTTTATAAAAGCAAGCATCATTGTAAGACTGTGTGCATAAAATAAAATAAAATAAATATTTTCCCATATTGTTGCCTTTCAGACAATAATGGGAAAATAAAGTAGTCTTAAATGTAATAGTTATAAGAAATAAAATAGTTACATACCTCCTATAGTAAGATTAACTTTCTTTTCGTAAATATCGTCGACGAATGCCTTTTGCAGTGCAAAAACCTCGATAGGAGGTCCCAGTTCTATTCCCTTGAATCTGGTTGTCATCATGTTGTAAAGGCGAGTAAACGATAGATAAGTAATAATATAAAGAATAGAGTCAAATTAAGAATTGATACGAAAGGAAGAAAGAGTTCACAATTACAACGTGAAATATGCTGGAGTATGTGAAGAGAGTGGTGTTGAAATGAAGTCGCGCGAAGATTGGCGACCTGCGAACTTGCCAAATGATCTTTAATCTGACTATGTGTGTGTATGTGAGTGTGTATACGACTTTTTACACTGTTA
>Ga0157364_1002873_pt1 | contig 16435 bp, 9 predicted proteins | sample AttsexASBM2_FD_111476 | JGI IMG/M metagenome (GOLD analysis project Ga0157364, IMG submission 111476) | Fungus gardens microbial communities from leaf cutter ant in Ribeirão Preto, State of São Paulo, Brazil - Atta sexdens ASBM2 | ecosystem: Host-associated > Fungi > Mycelium > Unclassified ...
ATTGTGAGGAGATAAATGGAAAATAAAAGAGAACTTGGTATTAAAGAAAGAAAAGGTCTATATGCTGAAAGATGATGAGTCAAAAGTAGAGATAATCCAGTTATGTTATGATGTGCTAGTAGCTGGATATAGAAGAAGATAAAAGACAACAGAGTTGGTTACAAGAAATTACCAGTGGCCTGGAGTGACAAGAGATGTAGAAAAATATGTGGATGGTTATGATATGTGTCAGAGAATAAAAAATTGAACAGAGGTACCAGTGGGAAAACTGAAGTTAAGTAAGAAGTTGTGAACATATCTGATGATGGTCTTTATCACTAAGTTACCATTAGTAGCTAGGAAAGATGCAGTCCTAGTAGTCTGTAATAGGTTGTTCAAGATGACATATTTTGTAGCAACAATAGAAGAAACATCAGTAAAGAGATTGGTATAGTTGTTTAGAAATAATATGTGGAAGTTGCATGAATTACTAGAAAGTATAGTGTCAGATAGAGGACCACAGTTTGCAGTGGAGTTAACAAAAGAGTTGAATAGGATGTTGGGAATTGAGACAAAGCTGTTTATATTATTCCATCCACAAATAAATGAATAGACAGAGAGAATGAACCAAGAACTGGAACAGTATTCATGATTCTTTATTGATCATAGACAAAAGGATTAGTCTAAATAGTTAGTGACAGCTAAGTTTACAGTAAATAATAAAATTTATTCAGCAACTAAGATATCTCTATTTATGGTAAACTATAGTAGAGAACTAAGAATGGAAGCAGAAATCAGGAGGAAAGGAAAAGTAGAAAAGGTGACAGAGTTTGCTGAGAGAATGAATAAAGTACAAGAAGAAGCAGAGGTGGCATTAAGAAAGGCATAAGAAGAGATAAAGTGACAGACAGATAGAGAAAGGAAAGAAGTTGAAGAATGGAAGAAGAATGACAAGGTGATGCTGAGTATGAAAGATCTGGTGTTCAAAGAACAACTAGCAAGAAAGCTAGTAGGTCAATATATTGGTCTATATACTATTGACAAGGTAGCCTCTACTAATGCAATCAAATTATGGTTGCTGATGTCAATAAGAATTTATCTAGTGATATATATTAGTCAAGTAGTGTGATACAGAGAGCAAGTAGGAGGGCAAAAGACAAAAGAAGTAAAAGAATAGAAAGTTGAAAAAATACTAAATAAAAGAAAAGTGAGGGGAGTAGTAAAGTATTTGGTATGATAGAAGAGGTTTACAATAGAATATAATATCTGGGGGAGAGAGGAAGATTTAGAGAATATGAAAGGAATAGTAGCAGAATTTGAGGGAAGATTAAATGTAGAAGTAAGATAACAAGAAAAGTTAAATATAGTAGAAAAAAGAGACTTTAGAAGGAGAGAGTTACTAAAAAAGTATATAGTAAAAATATTATATAGATAGAATGATGGAAAGTTTAAGAAAGAGTATTTAAGGAAGTTAGAGAGAAACTGGTAGAAATAGAAGTTAGTTTCTCTAGAGGAGAAACCTTAAAGGGGATAGATAATGTTAGAGTTGAAGACAATAGACTTTATTTTATTTTATTTTTTATTTTGGACTTAGAATTAGGAGTTAGTATGACATCACATGTAACTGTCACAAACTTTCACAGTCACAAGTCACACAATCACATATCATAGTAAAACATCATAAAAGATTTTAAAAGAAAATAATGTTATACAATATATCCTATATATATTAATCTTAAGAATAACATATAGTTCTTTGGAGTAGGCTAATGGAAGTGTAGTAGACAGTTTTGTACTAGGAACTCCATCAAGTTCTCTTATGTTTACCTAAATACAAGATAATTTCTCTTGATCTATCTTGAGTTTGCAATATAAACTCTATAGTTGAAGGTAATATGAGAGAAAAAACTATGCTTGGAAAACACATAAAGAACAAAGAGTTATGCCAACTCTACAAAAATAATAGTATTATGTACAGGAATGAAAATTACCTACTTAGTAAGCTAATTGATAATTACCAGAGTAGTATCAAACTCAGAGAATAATAGAAGTTTCTCAATGAAATATATGAAAATAGAATTTTAGAAATTTTCAGAAATAAGAAGTTGTTTAAGAGATCTATAAAGCTTGTGATTCTGAGATTGAAATTGTACACAAGTGATATAAGACTTGTAGAATTGCAGTATATCTGTATAGAAGCTTAATCAGAAATATTTATAACAAACAAGTTCTATTGTTTTGTTTTTGCTGAAGTGGCCAGCTAAAATATAATCATTATTATACTGGAGAATATTAGGGAATTTATATTCAACTAAAGTTCAAGCACTTGAACACTACTAAACCCCACAGTTTTTTCACTCCTTTATAGTTAATACTTCTTCTTCAGTAAATCCTGTAATCATTCTTAGATTAACCTCATTACTTCTTATAGTTGAACTTCAATCTACAATCCTCAAAGTCATGGTACTACCCTACTCTAGTTCTTATTGTTGTAAGCTTCTTCTCTTTCTCAGCAATTCTTCTAAATATTTTAATTAAGATTCTTGACTACTTAGTTATTATTATTTCTTGGCTATGTCAGCACTGTTCTGCCAGATTGGAATATACCTTTAGTAGTATTTAGGATAGTCACCACCTACAGAAGTCCTCTTTTAGAGCTTACTAGAGATAAATACTCCTATATTATATCTAGTAAATATATCTCTTAGGACTTTCTAGAGTCATAATCTCTACTGTATTACCATGGTTTTTGCCTAGTTATCCTAATAGAGAATATACATATGAAAGTTAGTACAAAAATTCTACCATTAAAAAGAAAAAATTCTGAGAGGTCTACAAACCAGCAGTTTTTTGTGGAGTTATATTTTATAGTGATAGGGTCAGTTGAAAGCACCATATAAATGATTAACAACAGTTGCTAGGTAGAATGTAAATTAATTTTGGCATAGTCAGTATTCCTGTCTTTATAATAAATATTCTAATTGTCTAGTAAGCTTGTTCAGTTTGGTGCTGAGACAACTTGGGTAAAACCAAATAACAAGGTTGAATTGTGACAGGTACTCAGATCACCATGCTTGTCCATAGATTAGTATCTTAGTAGTAGAAAAGTACCTAAGATTTTTATGATTCATAACAATATTGATAAAAAAGACCAGACCTTCAAGATAGTAGTATCAAATTCTAAAAGCTTTAAAAATGGCTAGAAGTTCCTTGTCATGAGTATTATAATTCAACTCTAAAGAGGTAAAAGTCTGAGAGTAGAAGAATGCTGGATAAACTTCATTATTTTTGTCTATAATGAAGAAAATTGCAGTAAGAGTATAATTGAAGGTGCCTATCTCCACAATAAGTTAAGCATCAGGAATCCAATAGATAAGAATAGATGTGAAAATGAATGCTTTCTTCAGTAATTTGAGAGCATTATGGTAGAAATTATTAAATTTTCATGGGATATCTTTCTAGATGAGATAGATTAGTAAAATAATAATATCAGAGTAATTAAAAATAAATTAGTAGTAAAAATTATAAAAATATAAGAAAGATTAAATATCCTTGACTTTATTTAGCTCTGGCCAATCCTTAATAGTTCTGATTTTATTATCTAACATGGTAAGTCTAGAAGAAGAAAGGATGTATCTCAGATACTCTACTAACTTGAAATGAAACTTATACTTCTCTACTTTGGCATAGAGATCAGCTTTGTAAAGGCATTTGAGTACTTCTTTAATATTTCAACAGTATATAAACATGTTGTCAGAGTAGATAAGTATATTATCAAGATAAATCACAACACAAACATCCAGAAGATCATATTATTTATAAATTGCTAAAAGGCATAAAAACATTAGTAAGGCTATAAGATATTATGGACTACTTGAATTATTCATAACAAGTCCAGAAAGTAGTCTTCTATCCATCACCTTCAAATATTTAGATAAATTCAAATAATATACATGTTAAAGATCTATCTCGGTATATACTTAAGTATTATGACTTAAATCTCAAATTGTTGATATATATACTAGGCTAGTAGTCTATGTTTTACTATATCTAACCTACCCTAAAGACTATGTGTTATATATAAGACCAACATATGTTATCTATACTATATGATGTTATTGTTCTACATTTTTCTCTGTGTTATATAATATCATGCTAAACTCTAATCCTAAGTTTTTAATAAAGAAAATAAAATGAAAAGAAGCAAAAATAAGAGAGAATAAATAATAAAGTCTATCATCTTCAACTCTGATATTAGGCTTTGTAAAATGAGTTGAGTAGATTAGTAATAAGCAGAAGTGAATAACAATTCTTTTTAGTAATACAGTTAAGTCTATAGAAGTTAATGCAGAGATATAGTAATCCATATTTCTTATTAAAGAGAACTTAAACATTGTAAGAGAAGAAAATTGGTTGGATAAATTCTATATTTAGATTTTTCTCAATGAACTTTTAGAGCTTTTTGCTTAGATACTAAAAGATAGTAAATAGTACCAATTAGTAGTTGGGTATCTTCTAGATTAATTTGAGGTTGTAAGAATAATGAGAAATAAAGTATTCTGTTTTGGATTTACTAAAGATATCAGCAAACTTGTAGTTTTTGAGAGAGACTATGAAAAGATTGGAAGCAGACTCTGCTTTGTGCATAAAGGTTACCTAAATACCAGTTGAATAAAAACAGATTTGGAAGTTGTTGGAACCTGGAAGTTTTGATATACAGAAGAAAGACAATATACCAGTAATAGTGATATTAGATTGCTTAGATATAAATATAGAGATCTCAGATGTTAGTATGGAAACTGAGGGATTTGGTGAATACAGAGAAGTTTTAGAAATTAACAGAGTTACCAACAGTATGTTGGCTAAGATACATAGTAGACCTGTCAGACACAATCCACACCAGGAAGTGAAAGCCTATAGGGTTGGCTCAAAAATATATAGTGTGAAAACTCTATATAATAAGCATTTCCTCTCTTTTTGAATAATTTAGTCTTACTATTGAATATACAAAATCAAAGGAGCCCAGTATATATAAGATAGATACTCTATACTTGAAATGCTATTGAGTTCTCTTGTGTTAACTCTAATACAAAGTTTTTTTCCTCTATAAGTCTTGAATCATAACAAGAAGAACTGGTTAAGTTCTTGATTAACCTACTCTGTTTATCTATCTGATTGGAAATGCTATGTTATCAAGCATGCCACTTCAATTCTGAGCATATAATAGAGTTTTCTAATAAAAAGAGCAACAAACTGCAGTTGGCAGTCAGAGATAACATAAGTAAAAAGACCATAGAGTTTCCAAACATGATATAGAAAGAGTTATCCTACACTATCTATAATGATAGTAGTAGTGTGAGTTGGAATAAAATGTATATTCTTAGATACCAAATCTATAGCTATTATCACAGTATTATGATCTGCAAACTCTAGGAGTTCTACTATAAAGTCTACATTAATGGTTTCCTAGCACATACTTAATACTAGTAATGAATGTAGTTTTTCTAAAGATAGAGATAGCTTAGTACACAGATAAAGGCTACATGTGTTGATAATAACTGATATACCTTGATATCTGTAGCTACTGGACTTTGTTTTTTTTTATTTTCTTTCATTTTGATTTTCTTTTCCATTTATTTTTCATCTCTTCTATTTTTAGAACTCTGGGGTTAGGGTTAGAGGTAATCAGTCACATCAGTCACATCTGATGGTGTGGTCACAACATGGATCACAGGACTAAGGAGAAGAAAGTCGAAGGTTCTAAAACAAAATAATGTTATACAACATAGATACCACATGTTAGCCTTATGCTCTACACATGGTTATTTAGGGTAAGGTGCACAGTAGCTAGCATGGACTATCTGTAGGAGTATATAAGGTAGACTAGTTTGTAAAGAGCTCTCTATCGAGTTCTCTTATGTTTCTCTAATACAAGAGTTGTTCTTATATCTAATACTAAGGGTTAAGATCATAACACAGTAGTTCTGGAACACTAACTCTAAAGTTTTTGATATACTAGCATGACTAGTTATCCAAGAATTATGGTGAAGTATAATAATGCAACAGTGGTATTACAAACTCAAGTCTTTAGAGTGGAACAAGTGGATGAACTTTGTATTGGGTTAACATAAGAGAACTCGATAGAGAACTCTGTACAGAATTGTCTACCTTATATACTAAAACTCCATGGTCCATGCTAATTACTTCTAGCCTACCCTAAACAACCATGTATTTGTCTTAAGATTAACATATGTTAAACATGTTATATGATATCATCTTTCCAAAATCTTCTATGTTTTTCTATGTAACACATGACTGTGACTGTGACCATATTGTGTGACTGATGTGTGACTGTGTGACTGTAATGTCACCTTAACCCTAATCCTAAGTCCCCAAAAATAAAAATAAAATAAAATAAAATAAAAAAAGAAGAAAAAATAAAATAATTAAAGTCTATTATCTTAAACTCTGACAAGTAGAGTTTCAAGATATTTACCTTACTATAAAATAAGAGCAGACCATCATCCATATACTACTCTATGAAGTGTACAGACTTTGTAAATAAGTAACAAAGTTCTCTTACTATTTTGACAACTAATTCCTTTTGATATCTCAAATGGTAGTTATATCAAATTTCTGTAAGAAGACTTTGCTCTTCATCTTTTATAGCAATATCTTTGAGCACTTGAAAAGTAAGAAACTTTGGCTTAAGTAATACTATATTCTGATTGTCTTGTAAGCTATTACTATAATATAGCTTGAAATAGCATGTCAAACTTATCTATATGTCATAGTAACCAACATCATAATAGTAAAGATATACATTGTTACATCCCAATCTAGCCATATCTTCCAACCTATAGATAATACTTTTCTCTTATCCATACTTCCTAATCTTTTCTGATATAGATCACTCTTGCCAACTCCATAGATCTCTATCTCTAATATTCTTGGATCACTGGAAACTAGGATAATACTTAGCAATCTCTATTCTAGATAACTATTCTAGGTAGTATACTTAGTATCTAAGCCAGTAGTTTATATTGTAAGTCTTATTCTAAAAATTGACTAAAACTATAACTAACTTTTGATGTTAGCAATAACATACCTCCTACCTTCTAGTAAACTTGTCTATTAGTCCTATCCTGAGTTTCTTATCCAAAATATATGACTAGTGTGACTTATAAAGATATAACACATAAGCTGAAGCCAAAGATTGTTCTAACTTCTGTGTTCTACTTACTTGGATAATATACAAACTACTTATTTGAACTTCTAGGAGCCTTTTATTAGGTTTTGAATAATAAGATGCAAGCTATATCTAATATATATAAACTTAAAACAAGACTAGTATATCATTCTATCACTCTTGTATTAGGTTTACAAGAGAAACTTGACAGAAAACCTCCTATGTTAGAGTTATAAATAATAGACTTGACTTTATTCTATTTTCTTACTTTTTATTTTATTTTGAACTTAGATGAAAAGTGTGATGTGATATTATATGTAACAGCTACACATATCACAGGATAGTCACATATGTCACAGTCATAGATCACACAATCATATAACACAGAGAAGATTATTAAAGGTTTTGAAATAAATAATATTATATAGTATAGTAATAGTATGTTGGTCTTATAAAGAGTATATTGTTAAAGATGATTTATACTTACCAAAGATATCCATAAATATAGCATGAAAGGTGGAAATAGAAACTAAGCTTAGTAACTAGAGTGACTGGAAGTAATGTTATGTAGATAATTAGTCTTGGCTTTAATGGATAACATTGTGCCTAACTTATGTATTGTATGATTGTATTTTCAGAGGTTGAAAGTTTTAAAAGAGAATTAAGATAAGTGTGGTACAAATTCTAAGTTAATTATCAAACTAGAAAATAGTACATAGTAGCTAACATTTTTAAATATAAAAATATAGATTTAATAATACTCTACTACTATATATACTCTGGATTGTTAGGCACTGCAGAAGTTATTGTTTGGAACTCTATAGAATTAATGAAGAATGTAGAATTTGGTTCTTAGGTTGATTGGAATAGAGTATGATTCATACTAGATATTATGACTTAAGGCCTCTTAAGTAAGAATTAAAAATAAATTTTGTTTTAAGTAATATAAGAGAACTTGATAGAGTTTCTAAGTATAATTTATATATACTGAACTAATAGTCTATATTATACTAAACCTAGTCTATTCTAAAGAATATGTGTTTGCCTTAAGGTCAACATGTGTAATACATACTGTATGTATCAGAATCATGAATATTAGACTCAACCACTGTTATTTTTCTTTCTCATTTTATTTTATTTTAATTTTATTTTCTATTTTGGAGACTTAAAGTTAGTATTAGTATAATATCACAAATCACTGTCATATATTGTCACATAGCATGACTTAGTGTTACACATTAGTCACTGTCATATGATTATATATTACAAGGAAACATGGTAGAAGCTTCTAGAAAGAAATAATGTTACTACAATATATTTGACATATATTAATCTTAAGGATAATGCATAGTTTTTAGAATAGGTGAATAATACTATAGTATAAACTAGTAACTTAGTATATATATAAGGTAGATAGTTTTGTACTAGAAACTCTATTGAGTTCTCTCATGTTACCCAATACAAAATTGTTTCTCATTGATTCATTCTAAGATCTTTGAGTTATAACAGTATAATATTATTATTTTACAATTTTCTATGATATTCTTTGTGACATGTGATTGTATAATAGTAATAGATATATGATACTGTATTATATCATGTGACAGTTGGTAACAGTCATATATGATATTATGCTAACTCTTATTCTTAAGTCTAAAAAATAAAATAAAAATAAGTAAATGAAAAATAAGTAAATTTTACTGTCTTTAATTCTAACACTGGAAGAGAGTGGAAAAAATGCAGATATCAGATGGTATATGATATACATGGACTTGAGGATAAGTTAGTTATTGTTATAGTAACTACTAACTATGATAGTTAATAATATACTAAGTAGTCTTATAAAATGAGAATCTCATGATAATTACAAGAAAACTCAATAAAGAGTTTCCAATGTATTCCTACACTATATATACCATTCATACATAGTCTGTGCTATGATAAATAACCTTACTTTAAGATTTATATATTATCTATATATACACTATAAGGTCAATATACTATAGACATGCATCTCAATATTATTTCTTCTAATTCTTTCTACTATATTCTAGACCTATGACATAATATCATGTGACATACAATATAACTGTAATCATGTACCTTTTCATTGTCTAAGAAATAACAGAAAAGAAAAATCAAAGAAAATAAATAAAAGGAAAAGAAAATAAGGTAGATTAGTTTGTAATAGGAACTGGAGTTTTTTCTCTTGTATTACTCAATAAAAGAATATGCTTTTGTCTTATCTCAAAGGACTTAAGTTATAATATCTTACTATAATATTATATTAATCAAAAAAAACTTAGCTACTTGTAATACAGATGAGAACTGAAGTGAATGTCTAGTATTTATGTTATAGAATGAACAATACATGTATGAAATAAAAACAAATACTCTTATTCTTATAACTTAAAAATCTTAGAGTAAATCAATAAGAAGAATCTTGTATTAAAGTCAACACAAGAGAACTCAATAGAGAACTTGGTACAGGATTGTCTACTTTATATACCTAGACTGATGGTCTGTGCTTTACTACAATTAGCCTACCCTAAATAACCATTTATCTACCTTAAGGTCAATATATATAAAATATGCTATAGTAATATTATTCTTTATTAAAATGAAAATGAAAATAAGAAAGAAAGAAAACTAAAACTAAGTTCAACTACTGTGACTCTAACACTTATAATCAAAGAATAGTACAATATAACATGAAACAAGTATATAACATAGTAGCATCAGTATACACACTTATATGATAGTTCAGTACATGCTTGTATTTTCCTATAAAAATATATACTATTTATACTAATATATCATAATCTATACCCTATATTATGATGTTTATTCTAATATTCATGTATTATCTGTGAATTCACCACACTATTAATACAAGATAGATATATAATAGTCATACTCCTAATATTATTATACTAAAACTTTCTACTATCTTCCAGACTTATAATATCACCTTATGTGATATAGTCATATGATCCTCCATTAATAAAATAAAACCAAAATTAAAATAAAATAAGGAAGAAATAAAATCTGTAAAAATAAAATATTAAATCAAACCTTACTAAATAAAAAAACTACTATGCTTGTCTACAATTGAGTTTTTTTTAGTAGTTACAAAGTATTCTAAATTTTTGTGGTCCATCCAAATTTCTGCTAGGATTTCTACATGTTCTAGAAAGTGGCATCACTCTTTTAATACTCAAATAATATCTAGCATCCTCTTGTTGTATATCTCATAATTTTGTTTTACTAGTAAGAATGATTTTCTGAAGTACACAACTGAGTACTATTTATCAATTATTATGTATAAACATTTTTAAGAGAACTACTTCTGTAGTAAAATTTAAGCTATTTGTTATAAACCAACTTTCAAGATATCTGCTTCCTGACTTCCAGTTAGGACTCTAACCACACCTAGATATACTTCTATATTTGTAATTATTCACATACAGATCAACCCTATTACAAATAAGCTACTCACTAGTTGTGATACTTGAACTTGATGGTATTTCAGAGATTCAGTATAAGAAGATAATAATAATAGATGATGAGTAGTATCAACAGGAATAATTGATGTAAATTGATGTTGTTAAGTCTGAGGTCTAACTCTCAAACATAAAGGTATATATACAAAAGAGTGATGGTCTATGCGTAAGCTGTTTCCATCATATAATCAAAACTTATACCTGATAGGAGCTGTTATCTGTTATAGTAGCTGTCAGGCTAATTTTAGAAGATAACTAATTATGTCACTACATTGATATGTTTGTATTTCTATGAGTACTTATTGCTATACAATATATCATATATTATTGAAAATGGTTTGATAAGCACTTTCCAATGCATATTTAATTATGTGAATTCATCCAGTTGTTCATGAGATATTAGCAAACAAAGATTTTACAGTTACTGATGACCTGATATATTGGTTGTTTGGTGTTTCTTTTGTATATCCCACATATATACAGATAGCCCTCATTTGAAGCCTTCTAGTGCAACTTAGTTTGTGAAAATCAGTCTACTAGTTGTAGAGATACAAGCTGAATGAAGTTTGTGACAAACCCCTTATGTTTTATCTTCTGGCCACTCATTACCTAAACTCCATATTCTAAAAACTATCTCTATAATGTCTCTTTAATTATATCCTACAGTACTATTCCTTAGTCATAGCTCTAACTATAAACCCAGTATATAAGACTAAGTAGATACTCTATAATTTTTAGTCTGAAAATCAACTAAAAACCCAGCTAAGACCTGACCAAGTATCTACCCAAATTCTAGTAACACTTTCTCTTACTTCTTCATATCTTTTTATCTAAAATTATGACTATATAATAGTCAGTAGGCATAACATATAAGTTGAGACCAAGGTTCTTATTCAAGATCATGCTGCTAATTCAAAGATAAGCTTCCAAACTTAATCTACAACCTGGATACTTATCCAATATCACAAATTTCTATATCTGTTTCCTGAATCAGTTTCCATACTTGATCTGACTTTCTTTCTGTACAATTGATTACTAATACCCACTTAAAGCAAGTTTTGTCTATCCTGACACACTCTTGACAACACTCTTGATACTGTTAGACAACTAGAAACTTTATTAAGTTCTCTTATATTAAACTTTAATACAAGGTTTTTATCTTTTGTTCTAATTCTTGGACTAAGTCATAATAGACTTTGTCTTAGAAGATAACTTTTCAGAATTGCAAATGATAAACTTCATTTTCATTTTTGTTTTTCTTTTCTTTTCTATTTTATTTTTATTTTTATTGACTTTATTTAGGGTTAGGGTGGAGCATGACAGTCATGGTCACACAGTCACAGGGTCATGATGGAAAGCTATAAAAACTTCTTGTTACAAACTTCATTCAGCTTGTATCTCCACTGGTTATGAACCAATTTTCACAAACTAAGTTGCACTGGAAAGCCCCAAATGAGGGCTATCCACAAATATGTGGAATGCACAAAAGTGACAACAAATGACTGAAATATCAGACCATCAGCAGCTGTAAAATCTTTGCCTGCTAATATCTCATGAATAGCTAAATGGATTTGCATAATTGAACTTGCATTGGAAAGTGCTCATCAATCTGTTTACAATGTTATATGATGTGTCTCAAAGTAATAAGTATTGGTAGAGATACAAGCATATCAATGTAGTGACATAATTAGTTACCTTCTAAAATTAGCCTAACAGCTGCTATAACAGATAACAGCTCCATCAGGTATGAGTTTTGATCATGTAATGGCAACAGCTTGTGCACAGACCATCACTCTTTTGTATATATACTTCTATATCTGAGGATTAGACCTTAGACTCAATAATGTCAATTATTCTTATTGATACTTTTCATCATCTATCATCATCACATCCTTATACTGAACCCCTAGAACACTATTCAGTTCAAATATCATAACTAGTGAGTATCTTATCTGTGATACTTCTAAAACAATAATATCATATAATGTGCTTAATACATGTTAGCCTTAAGGTAGATTAGGTATAGTAGTATAGTATAGTATATAAGGTAGATATATTGTACTAGAAACTCCATCAATTTCTCTTGTAATTGACTCAATCCAAGGTTTACTCTTTAACTTTAACTCTAAGTCTTAATACATAACATTAGAACTTGATTCCACTTCTTGGGACTACTCAATACCAAGTCCTCCCTATACTTACTCTTTTACTATTCTCAACTAGAAGGTAATACCACTTTCTAGTCAAGAAGACATAGCTAAACCCTAGGCTCAAGTGGTATACTAGTTAAGCAGGAAAAGCTTAGCTACTTAGTTGTACCAAAGCCCACTGGTATAAATAGATGTATTACCTTGTATAAACATGTTAGTTATAACCCTCCTATCCATCAGCTCTGTACTACAGTTCCACTTGTAATCTGTCTATGTAGGAGAACAGCAAGCATTCTTAAGATCTTGCTTAAAGTAGAACAGTCTTCTTAGGCCAAAATTGTCTACAATTTCCTTAAGGTAGTGATCAATGAAAGTAGCCAGTAGAAATTGTAAGGTGGGATAGGAAGAGGGCCTACTAATACTTACTGAGATAGATTCCAGCAGCAAGTATGAGTTGGAGAGTGAAACCAACACTAGTTCTATGCTCTCTTTATATATGTTTATACCACCAACACCACCACCACCATTATCACCATCATCTATCAATTCTCCCTCTTGTTAAATTTGAAAACAGTAGACTTAAATGGTTTTTATTTCTTTTTCTTTTCTTTTTCTTTTATTTATAACTATTGGAAGACATTTTATTAAAAAGGAGTAGAGGGACAAAGGTGTGACACATGTCACAGGGTGGTCACATCACAGTCATAAGATCATGTGACAGAGAGAACAATATAGAAGGTTCTGGAAGAAGATGATATTATATAGCATGGCAATGATATGTTGGCCTTATAGACAAAGCATGGCCTTGAAGACAGGCTAGAATTAGCTTAGCACAGACCATTGGCAAAAGGTACATAAGGTAGACTAATCTATAGTAGGAACTCTATTGAGTTCTCTTGTATTACTCAAATACAAGAGTGTGTCTTTTACTCAACATAGAGTCTAAGTCATAACACCTCTCCCTGTAACAACAACATCATGAGTCAGCACAACCTTCATCAAATAATCAGGCAGCAGCAGCAGGAGTAATTAGCAGTAATGCAGATGCAGATCTAGGCCTTGATTGCAGAAGGAGCATGATTAGGAGCAGAAGGTACAACAGAGAGATCTAACACAGGATCTAACATAGAGATAGCATTTTCAATAAAGAAGTAGAGAAGATAGAAGGATTTATTATAGCATGCAAGTTATATTTGAGAATAAGGATAAGAAGGGCAATGGTGGAGGACCAAATTCAATGAATACTGTTCTATGTACAAGGAGGATCAGTGGATGTGTAGAAAGAAAATGTATTAGAGGACTTAGAAATGAGAGAAGCAGAGTTTGAATCAGCAGGAGAATTATTAGAGTTAAAAAAGGAGTTTGGTAAAAGAGATGAAGAATCAGTAAGAGTAGCAGGATTAAGAAGATTAGAGTAAGGGGAAAGGATTATGGAAGAGTTTGTACAAAAATTCAAAAAGCAGCAAGAGAAAGCAAATATGAAGGGAGAACATTAGTGGAAGAGTTTAAAAGGGAAATGAGTGGAGTGATTAGAGGGAAGTTGATAGAAGTGGAAAGGCCTCCAACTAGTATTGATCAATGATATAAGTGTGCCACTAACTTAGACAGATACTGGAGAGAGAGTAGAAGAAAAGAGAAGAGGTTGAGGGGTAAATGAGATAATGGGACTTAGACTCCAAGACAAGATAACAGGACACAACAGTAATAGATACCACAAGTTTGGCCAAGGAGATAAGAGGCTCCTCAACAATGAACAAAGCCTGCTTTGATAGAAGTAAAAAGAACAAATACAATTATAGTGTGTCCAAATCAGCAGATAGGATTTGTACTTTGTAACCAATATACTATAGATATAGATAGAGGGAACAGAAATTGCTAAAACTGTGGGGAATTTGGATATTTGGCTAGAAACTGCAGAAACAGGAGAATAGGAGACAGAATTGGAAAGGATAGAAGACTAGAATATAGAAGAAATAAGTAGAGGACCAAGAATAATGAATAGAATAATTTAAATAGAGAGAGAGATCTAATAGTTCTCAATTATATCTTAGTAGTTATAACAGATTTACAATGCTCAGTAGAGTAGTAGATAATACATCCTGTTATAATCTGGACAAGAGGGACATAATAAGAGAAGTAACAGTAAAAATTGGATTGGAGAAGATCAATGTACAGGAAGGGATGATCCTAGAAGCATTGCTGGACAGTGGAACAACAGGATTGGTGATGAGCTCAGAGTTTACAAAAAGACAGGAGTTTAAATTAAAAAAGATAGAAAATCCAATATATATAAGAAATGTGAATGGAACATTCAACAAGGAGATGCCAATAGAAAATACTGTAGAAGTAAATATTCATTATCAAAGACATAGAGAGAGAACAGAAATCAATGTAATGGAGAGACAGAAGTAGAATGTAATCCTAGAAATACTATGGCTTGCTTGCCATAACTCTAAAATTGATTGGAGGACAGGAGAAGTAAAAATAACGAGGTGTCCAGAAGAGTGTGGAAAGTAGTGGAGGCCAAAGCAGGGAAAGTTAGGATAGCAAAAGCAAAAGGAGAAAGAAAGAAAAGAGGAAGAAGGAAAGGAGTAGGAAGAGAAAGAATAAAAAGAAAAGAAGAAAAAACCTAAAAAGAAGAAGATAGTAGAGGTCAAAAGGGTAGCTAAGAAATGGGAAATCTGGAACAAAGAAGAGGAGATGGCAAAATCAAAGATGGAAGCAAAGAAGTTGGTATCTGAAAATCATAAGTAAATTCAGGTTTTTGGCAAGAAAGCCAGTGAGAGAATACCCACAAAAAAACTATGGGACCATGCTATTGATATGAAAAAGAGATTTGTACCAAGGAAAGAGAAGATGTATCTGCTGTTGAGGGAAAAGAAAGAGGAGGTGTGCAAGTTCATTTCTGAACAATTAACAAAAGGGTATATTAGACCCTTGAAGTTATCTCAAATAGTACCAGTGTTTTTTGTAGAAAATAAGAATGGAAAGAAGCATATGGTACAGAAATATATGTATTCAAATGAATGAACTGTAAAGAATAATTACCCTTTACCTTCAATATCAGATATTGTAGAAAACATAGGTACAAAAAAAATATTTACAAAGATGGACTTACAATAGGGTTATAATAATATAGAGATAAAAGAGAGAGACAAGTGGAAGGTGGTGTTTACCGCATTTGAGCTGATAGTAATGTTTATTGGGCTTACAAATTCACTGGTGACATTTTAGGCTATGATAAATGAAATCTTATGAGATCTTATCAACACTAGAAAGGCAGTGAGCTTTATAGATGATATAATTATAGGAATGGAGATGGAAAAAGGATATAATGAGTTAGTAGAGGTAGTGGTTAGGAGGTTAGTAGAAATTTATTTATATAAAGCCAGAAAAATGCAAGTAGAAGGTCATGGAAGTAGGGTTTTTAAGAATAGTAATAGAACTGGAGGAGATCAAGATAGAAGTGGAAAAAAATGAAAGATGTTCTGGATTGGCTGATTCCAAAAGGAGTTAAGAACATACAGAAGTTTTTGGGGTTGGCAAATTATTATCATCAATTTATTAAAGATTTTGCAGTAATAGCCAGACCATTACACAATATGGTAAAAAAG
>Ga0157364_1002874_pt1 | contig 16435 bp, 11 predicted proteins | sample AttsexASBM2_FD_111476 | JGI IMG/M metagenome (GOLD analysis project Ga0157364, IMG submission 111476) | Fungus gardens microbial communities from leaf cutter ant in Ribeirão Preto, State of São Paulo, Brazil - Atta sexdens ASBM2 | ecosystem: Host-associated > Fungi > Mycelium > Unclassified ...
GGAGAGTAAGAAATTTCTAATAGTGATGAGTCGAGGCTGGAGGCTGAATGACCGGAGTCTGTTCTTGGGCCGATGCCTGAATTAGCGGATATTGTTCTCTAGAGTTTTCCGCGGTTAGAGCGGATTTGAGTGATGAGTCGGTTCGCATTGTTAGTCCCCGTTAGGAGACGGTGACGTTAGGGACGGAAGAACTGCGTGAATGTACTAAAAATTTGATCTTTAAAGAGGAAACACACAAAAAGAAGAGGGACTACCCAGTATACAGCAGCGAAATCCAAAACTTACTTGGTGGATGTATCGAGTGGCCGAGAGACCGTTGGAAAGGATACCGTCGACTACGGCTGGGTGCCAGATCCGCTTCATTAATTTCCCCGATCAGCCAATGCCGTTGGTCTACAGTTGATAGTATGGTTTTATTAGATTGCACTGACTTTACTGGAGAAAAAGAGCTTCGAGAATCGGATGAAGCCTTTTTCAAGAGTTCCGACACAACTGTAGCTTCCCAAAACTCAGAGAAGAATCACTCTGAGAGCCGCGGAGCTATGGTTTTTATATTAATCATCCTCAATTACTCAGGTGATGGAATAGGTTTCGTTAATTAGTGATAGGATTTTTCTTTATTCTTGAATTGGTCAAGATTTTGGGAGAGGAAAGGATGTTGATCGGAGTCTATAGTGTGGAAAAGTGTTTCTTCTAAATTTTATTTATTCTTAATTTTTATGGGAAAACGCACGCGCAGTGCGTCAAGAAAACGCACGTGCAGTGTCATTACGAGATCACACAGAATCTACCGTGAACATCATATGTTGCTTCTTAGATTTTGTGATCACGGACTCGTGAGAATTGTCCGCGATTGACCGTTAAAAAGTATCTTGACCGCGGTCTTACGCTTCCAATGACATATTTATTATTGTTTTAGCCGCAGTGCTCGAGGGGCACAAATTCGATGTCCTTTTTTTGGTCCCGCCGCTTGTGCATGTGCACTGATTTTTAGTTTATCTCGGAGCGACATTTGCGAGGAGGTACTGGATTCTTCGTTTTGATTTTTAGTGTGAAAAGGAAATTTTTAATCTTTTTTAAGTTATAACACTCCACTTGTGCGTTATTCGCAGCTATTCTTTTTATTTTCAGATCTCCACGAGAAAGAAAAGAGTCGTGGAAGTTCGCTGGATGTAACACTATTGTTATTTTTATTTAAAAAAATTTGTGTTTAGAGTATAGTTTTTATTTATACGCTCTGACAAAAAAGTTTAAAGTTTAAAGTTATAATTTGTTAAAAATAAGAATTTGGATTTTATTAAATTCTATTAGATTTCATTAGAAAAACAACTTTTACAACACTCTTAACACATCCTTCATAGGAACAATGAAAGTACTGGCGAGCGAAAAAGAGAGAGAGAGAGAGGGAGGAGGGTAAGGGTGGGAGGGAGAGAAGGGAGACTATATATTTATGAATAATAATAAACAGTGTAAACCATACATTGATAATAGTAAAAATAAAAGAAAACTAAAAACAAAATTATAAATGAAATTAAAATTAACGCAAATATATATAACATACAAGTATACTAAATCAGAAATACAAAATTATATACTTACTCTAACAAATGTTATACAATACACGTTACAAATCATACATTAACTTTTAACAAATAATTATACAACTTGCATTTAAAATCGCGCAAAGAAGCAGCATTATGAATATCCCGTGGAATACTATTTTAAAACTCAGCAGCACAGCTGCTAAAAGACCGCTTGAAAAATTCCGTGCGGCATAGCGATAATGATAATAATCATTAGGAGTTCTTGTGCGATATGATATATTCTTGAATTCAAAGCTTTGTATAGCTTTGGTATAGCCTTGGGAAAACTTAATGAAAGCAAACATCTTCAGGCATCCCAAATACAACCGTTTAATCTTTACTTTAAGCAAGATCAAAATAAGGAGAGACATGCTCATCTCATTTAATCGGGAACACGTATCTCACACACGAATTAAAAACCCTCTGAAGTTTAAGATCTAGCTCGCCAGTAATATCGGTCATAACAGTACAGCAATAATCGAAGGTAGGAAAAATAAGAGTAGATATTAGCCTAATACGAAGGGATCGTATTATGAAATAAGCTGTCTATAAATCTTTAATTAATAAAGAGACATATTCACTCTAGACCATTCCGATTATTTGCAAACTCCATGAAAGTGTTCCAGAAATTGTTAGACCAGGATACTTAACAGAATCACTATGTAGAATCTGCGTATTTCCAACTATAATAGTCTGAGAGATATTGTTGATGTAACTTGCAGTACCCAAATCATATTTTTATATTTATTGTCAAATTGATTTTCGTGGTCTAGTTCAGGATTCTGTTTATATCTTCATTTAGCACACAGCTTACAGTATGAAATAGATTTTTAGGCTGTGTATGTGTATAGATGAACAGATCATCAGCATAGAATGTACTGAAAATAAATTTACAGTTTAATTGTATGACTAAAGTCATTTAGATACAATACAAATAATAGAGGGCCCAAAATAGAGCTCTGAGGAACACCCCTTATGTTATAGTAATTTTAGATGAAATATCACTAGTAACTGGATTCTTAACAGCCTGCTTCCGTTCATTCAAATAATCATATATCCAACGCAGAGCTGAACTTGAGAATTTCAAATCTCTGAGTTTCTCAATCAAAATGATTTTCAACATTATCAACGCTTTTGTAAGGTAAAAAAAAAACTGATACAGTATACTAAATTTCTGGATACTAAATTTCTGGAGTCGTCTGACATCATCCAGAAAAATAAATGTTACCGTGGAAAAATAAATGTTGAGTGGAATGACTTTTTCTATACACAAACTGATGTAGATCTTGCAAATTATTATTACTTTCAATATATCGAGTGATGTGTTCAACAGTGATACTCTCGTCTTAGAGAGGAAACACAGGATCGAGATTGGTCTGTAGTCCCCGAGATTAGACGGACACCTCACTTTAGGAGGACAAATGATGGCGGACTTCTACAGTTTCGGAAATACTCCATTTTGCAAACTAAAGTTGCAGATGTGTCAAAACAGGCAAGACACACGACAAAGCCGTCGAAATGAGATTACGTGAGACATCATCACAGTCAACTGCGATTCACATCGAAATTACAGAAATTCTTCACTCTAACAGTTCTATCAAATTGACGCTCAATTTTGATTTTATAGGTAATGTACATTAGTTCATGTGCAAAGAGAAAATATCTCTCTGATCAAAATCTATAAGTTTGTCTTTATTAGTTATTATGCAAAGATCTAATAATAAAGATGATTTTGGAACATGATGTGTAGGCTCATAAGACACTAGATACAGACTCGACGATGATATAAACGACATCTGCTCAGAATCAAATGAGGAAGAACATAGATCAGCATTAAAGTCTCCAAAAATAATGGAGTGCTTATATGATGTAGAAAGATCGGTAAAAACATTGTAAAAGTCAGAGAAATGGCCACAGTGGAGATCTGACACTGCAAGGAGAAATTTGCAGACATCGACCGTTGAAACCTCGATTAAATATTCTGGCCTGCTACAATACGCCTCATCAGATTCACAAATTCTGGAATGTAAACAATTGGAGACGAAAATAGCAACACCACCACCTTCCTTGCCAACTTTATTACGTCTAAAAAGCCGATAATCACAGGAGCAAGGACACGCTCACAAGGCAGGAGCAAGGCATGATCACAGAGTGAAGGTTTTAGCCATGATTCAGAGATACATATTATGTGATATGCGGCATTCACGAAGTATGCTCGAAATTCATCCAGATGCGCAATGATTGATAGTGATATATTTTCATATCGTGAATGAAGATCTTTGAGAATATTTAATAGTTGATATTTTTGGTTTTATCCATGAGTCTTCTTCTCTGAAAAATAGGATACTTCTTGCTGTCGAATACTGAATGTGAAATATGGCCTCGAGCAGTCCAACAGTTGTCACAAATAAGAGATTCATTTTTTTTAATACAATCCTTTGTTTCATGTGCCCCCGAACAGTGACCACAAAGTGACGAGGATTTGCGTTTGTAAGCAAACCCAGACCTAAAACATTGATAACTTTGACGTAATCCCTTACTGTACAGACGGAATAGTTTAAAAACATGTTTCTTTCTTATTAACAAATTTCGAATCTCAAATTTCAATCACACAGCTTGTAAATTTCTTATTGTTTTTAGTTGGAAATATACAAACAACTTTCAATTCAGCAGAATCAACATTTTTTAAGTTTAAGTGTCAAAAACTTTGTTTTTAATTCCTCATTGGAGTGCCCAGTCGGAATGCCCTGCACCAATAGCCTTGGTTTAATTTGCACTCCTATTGTATTGTCAAGCCAGCCTTCTCCTGTCACCTTCTCAATGTCACAGATTCTTTCATCTTTTGCAGATCAACAGATAAATCTTCAATGCGAATGCTTTTATTAGGAGCTGGTGTAATGCTTTTGATCTTGAGATTAACATCCGATGGCTTTAGAATTTTTTGAAGTATGTCGTCTGCTTGGAGGAAGCAAATCTCCCTATTGCATCGCTCCTAGGAAGAACTACAAAGCTGGAAGATTTAGAAATCAATGACATGATCGCTTGTATGGTCGATTTACTGGAGCTTGTGATCTCGACATAGCATCGCGCAATATTTTTCATTGATTTAGACTTATTCGGCAGTATTGAATCGTAGAACTCTGATAGAATATCCTTGATCACTCTCTTTATTTCGTCATTCGAGCCAGTAGCAATTGTTTCAATCTTTAACATCGATATTGTATCGCGTAACTCAGATAATGTAGCCTTAAGATCGCCTTTTATTTCGCCTATTGAATCTAAGATTAACATATTCTTATGTAACAATGTTAAATATGCAATCGACAGTTCAGAAAATGTCTCCTTACAAACATAGAAATCAGATTTTATCTTCGCCCTTTTCTCTGTTGCTATCTTACTCATTAACAATTTAGATACATCATCAGTCTGTTATTGAAGACTGTCTTAACGCATTAAATATAGTCATTACCATTTCCGTAATTTCATACGATAGATCGGATCGATTTTATGCACTATAAGATTGTATGAGGTCGTATGAGGCTTATATTTGTTTGTGTTTTGTGCTTTCCCGCTCACCGATATTTCAGTCACCGAAGCCCCATCATCCAGCGCTTGAATTCTGATAGTGGTTGTTCGGAGTCAATCAAATGTTGAAACGCATGCGCAGAAATGATGGAAATAGCGACCGTCTAACGAATTCCATAGGTCAGATCCCAGGAATGTGAAAATGACCATCACACTACACTCCGGCGTCAAAACTCAGACAAAGATGCTTTGACACATCAGAGCTGCAATAGAAATCCTGCCCTGCAGGGCAGGGCCGTCTATACTCACATCAAAAGAGAGAGAGAGAGAGAGAGAGGGGGGGGAAGACTTTATTGTTAACTTGCTTAGTTAATACTTAATGAAAACTTAATTGTAGCGAAATTAAATTTTTAAAAAATACAATAAAAAGGATCAAAATGTGACTTTTTTTTAAAAGAAAGTTCAATAGCTTTTGTAATTTTGTAAAATTTAAAATTCCCTATGATGAGATGGAATGATCCATACTTTAAGAATTTTGATTTTTTCATTTCTGTTTTGCAGGAATCTATAGCAACTTATTCTTCTTTCTTTTAAAGCCTATTAGTATCAGCTCTAAAAGGCACAAAAAATAGAAATATCAGGTTTATTTTTTTCTACATATTATAAACATGTATTTTTGTATAAATAAAATCAAATTTCATTTACGTGTATTGTTTTCTTTACAGAAATTCGTAAAGTACTGTTAATTTTTCAGTCTCAGTGTTCCTTTCCTCTCTCCCCTTAATAGATATGAATTATATAATGTATAACATATCCACGATTCTCACCCTGCGGTTGCATCCAATTATTATTCTCATGTCCTGATTTTGGAGTTTTTGTAAATGTTTTAAATAGGTTTTATTATTGAAGAGCAATAGTCAAATATGATAGTTGAACAATGAATTATTTATATATTGTACATCTTATTATCGAAGATATGTTATTACTTACTCGTCTCTTACTCCTAGCCTTATTCCTATCTTCTTTATATAATCTATATGTATCGCAAAATGTAAATTTTTGTCTATAATAATTCCGAAATATTTTATTTCTTCGACTATCTCAAGTATTTTATTTCTAACTTTTATTTTAATATTGTTTTCGGCCACTTTTTTTTTAATTCCTATATCACCTTAACTTTAATCTTACTCATATTTATATAATCGTCTATTTAAGCTTAATTATTCCTCTACTCTTCTTTTTTAATCTTTTTTGATCATTTATTTCGAAATCATCGTTACAGGATATATACATATATGTTGTTACAGAATATTTATTAGTTTATTAGTTATACATTATTAGTTTATTAGTTTATACGTTATTAAGATAAATTCAATAAAGATAAAACAGTTTTTAACTCAAAATATTTGTAAAATATTTAATAAACAAATATTTATACATCTTTTTTAGTTAATTAGTGAATAATATACATAAAGGTGCTATGAAAAGGATTTATTATTTGTAAATTTCTTTAACTTTTTTTTTATTGTTAGATCTATTTTCTAAAGCAATGATTCTATTAATCCCGTACTCTAATATAAGTCCTTGTTCTAACAAGAATAAATCTCTCTTGGTAATTCGATAAATTTCAATGCAATATGAATTTTATCCGCAAGTTTCTAAAAAATGAGTTTGTTTTTGCTAAGCTTTGAATCGTGATTTTTATTTGGAGAATTCTGTATTCATGATCACGTGCAGCTTTTAAGAGATCAGGCATGGATACATGCATTTTCCTCGGGAAATAAATTGTAATCAATTGTCATCGACAATGGGTAACTCACATGTTTGAATACCTGTGTATTAAATTTATTTTTAACCTGTATGCTATATATCCAGCCACATATATTAAACCTTGATCTTCAGTATTATCACAACAATTTCCATTCATCCAGTGATTTTAATAATTATTCTTCTAATGGAATATATGTGACTGAATTAAAATGTAGAACGCAATTTATTATTATTATTATTATCATCAATCTTTAATAATTCTTCTTCAACATAAGGATCAGTTGCGTCTTCGTTCGTGTAGGACACTATCATATCTTAATCATATCTTAAAATATATACTCTTCACAATTATTATCGTTAAGCGGAAATATTAAACACATTACATTTGATTTCGTGATGTTTGTATATTTGCAGAAAACAGTTACAGAAAATTTTCCTAATATGTAGCATTTTAAGCTATATATATTTAAAATCTGATCGTTTGTACTACCACCGATTTGATCTTATAAAAGAAAAGAAATATCTTGGTTTAATCTATTTGTCACATATTCAATACTAGTTGTAGGATACTTTTCGATCAAATACGGTAATAATTGTTCTAAAGAATTATTCCTTATAATAAACCCTTTCTGAAATAACATTAAATTTTTGTGACTTCCTACTCTTAATTTGTACATAAAAGACGTCACTTCGCGAAGTATTGCATTTTGTTTCTCTAAATTCATGCTGTAAGCATTTTTTCCTGAATGTTCGCTATACATTGATTTTGAATTAAATATATCAAACCAATCATTTAATAATTTAATTACTACACGCGCTGTTTCCATTCTACATTTTTAAGATAATCTTTTTGCCCATACTATTATAATGCAAAAGTGGTATTAGCAGATAGTAGCTGCACAGCTGAGAGTATTTTTTGTCGTTTCTGTAGTATCTTACAGATAAATGGTAGATTTTTCAAATATTTTATATGCTTTTAAATCCTACTGTTAATGTACTAACATTCGTTCTCTCTAAACATTTTTTATTTATAATACAATTACTCCGTTGATATTAAAGTCCTTATTGAAAAATGATTATGCACTAGCTTTAAAAGATGAGGCACATCTGCAAAAACAAATATTAAGTCAACACAAACAGGATGCTGAAAAAAATATTCATTAGGTTCAATTCCTATTCCCAGTTCTGATTACAATCTCATGTTACCTGTGGTATATCATATCATTCTAACAACTGTATTACCTATATCATACATTCTTGAAATGACATGCAAGAGTATGCTTTTAATCACAGGCTCACCAAAATTGAAATGTACTGACTGTTTCCAATTGGAAAACAAACTTCGTACTATAATACATTGACATGTTTTGTGAAGTCCAATGATTTGCTCAAGTTTACAATCTACAGCAATTTTATTGGACAAATAGATCTCATCGAATGTTAATACTATTAATTTTTCATAATTTTTAAAATTTCCCTTTCTGTTTCATGCAATCAAGCACGATATAACACCTGTATCCACTTTGACAGAACTTGCCCATTCTGAGTGTTGATATAGGGAGTGGTATTTATAGAACATTCCTTAAATACCGATACGCTTTCGGATAGATCGGATAGAACGATATAGCACTATATGTTTTGCAGACTATTTTATATGCTTTTTTGATGGATTTAGAAAGAAGCATATCTGCCCCGGTGTAAACTTTTCAAGCAGCTTGTATATTTTTGTTTCCAAATTTTCATTGTCTTTCCTCTTTTTCTCTTTATATCTGTGTAATTTATTTTGTTATATTACAATATTAATTGTTGTTGAACATTGCCACTGAAAGCATACAATAAAAACCAACATTATTCTTTTGTACAATGAACTGAAAAGTTTCTAAATAATAATTTGTAACAGTTTCTCTAAAAGATTAGCATCCTTCGATGTAAATGGAATCACTGCAGTATCATGGATCGCCTGAGTTCTTTGTGACATGGATACATTGCAAAATATTTCAGGTAGCACTACATCGTTGCATTTTGATTTCGATCGTTGATGTTTCATTATATTGGGTTGTTCGGAAAGTTCGTGCCGAATTTTTGGTACGTGGCGTAAGAACAGGTCTCAATATATCAGAACGATTGAAAACAAATGACATGCGTACATATCGTAAGATGGTACTCAGGCATATTTGGAAAAAAATTTGGTTGCGATACGTTAATTTTTATCAGTTTTATACAGCCTTTGAATATGGAAGAAAACAAAGTGCATTTAATGCTTTTCTTTTAGGAAAAGAAAAACATTAAATGCCTAAAAAGCGGAAAGGCAAAAATTGTTTGCCACATAAGCGGCAAACAAGATATGCGCTGTTTATGGCAAAGGTGCTGTAGCTGAAAGAACTGTGCGGAAGTGGTTTGCTAAGTTTAAAGCTGATGATTTCAACCTTGAAGATCAAGAACGCCCGGATATCAAGAAGGCCCTCCACCACAGATGAAGATCAGATTAAAACACTGAGAGTAATCCACGCTATACGACACGTAAATTATCAGAAATGTTGAAATCCACCATCTACGAGTATTTTGTGAAGCTTGGCTACATAAACCGTTTTGATGTATGGGGAACCCATACATCAAACGATTTAACGGAGAAAAATCTGATGGATCGCATTTCCATTTGCGACTCGCTCTATAAACGCAACGAGGAAACATCATTTTTGAAGCAAGTAGTGATGGGGGATGAAAAATGGATCATTTACAATAATGTTGAGCGAAAAAGATCTTGGGGAAAGCGGAATGAACCACCTTTAGCCATTCCAAAAGCCGGTCTTCATCTAAAGAAGGTCATGCTCTGTGTCTGATGGAATTGGGAAGGAATCCTGTATTTCTACCAAACAACGAGACGATAAATTCAGAGGAGTATTGTTCCCAATTAGACGAATTAAAGACAGCAATTAAACAAAAACCAGAAATAGCGAATTGAAAGGACGTCGTGTTTCATCAGGACAATGCGCGGCTTCATTCTTTGATAATTCGACAAAAGTTGTTGGAGCTCGGTTGGGATGTTCTACCCCATTCACCATATTCACCAGCCCTCGCGCCCTCTGATTTCCATCTATTTCGATCAAATTCCCTTAATGGAAAAAGCTTCAATTCTTTGGTTGAGGTAAAAAATCATTTAGAAAAGTTTTTCGCTGAAAAACCTGAGAGATTCTGGAAGGACGGAATTTTCAAGTTGCCTGAAAGACGGAGAAAGATTGTAGAACAGAATGGCACCTATATAATTTAATAAATGTATACTAAAATTTAAATTTTCTGCGTTTCAATTTTCCTTCAAAATCGACACGAACTTTCCGGACAATCCAATATATTGATTCTGACGTATCAATTAATGCCAATGATTTATCAAAATGGACATTTTCCACTTGTGACGCACCAAGCGTTAAATTTAATGTAGGAATTGCATCTGCTCTCAATTTTATCAGTTTTTTCTCAGAATAAAAACGTGAGTTTTCTTTCGATAGCAGTATGAAATATCTAATGTATCGAAATGTTGGGAACATATAGCTGAAAACAAAATTATTGTATATGCAGTTGACTTCGTTACATTTATTCATTTATAAGAAATAGAAAATTTTATTTTTTTTAACATTTTGTTTCCCGCATACTGCGACCCATTTAGCTGCGATTGTAAGATTTTTCGCGAATGAAAAATTTTTATACTGTTTCTGTTAAGCAATTTTGTTTTCCGAAAATAATTATTACAACCTTTCACAAAACAAATTACATAGATGTAATATTGAGAATCAAAAAGGAAAACGTAATTATGCTTTTTTATTGGAAAATTTTTCCGGACACAAAATGACATAACCGATATAAACATCAAACACCAAAGAGTAAAGAGAAACAGGAAGGAATGTATCAATAGTAGGGATAGCTAAATCCGCCGATTGATGTACGTCATGGCAGCTATCTTAAGCGTTTATTTTTTTTTGACGTTTATACGACAGTTTTAACAGGAAAAAGATCTTGAGCAATAAAACAATTCATTATTAATAAATATTGTGAAGAGCACCATGATGCATTGCCGGGCGTGTAACAACTTCAGCTCGAAATTATAGGATAAACTTTCATCGGTTAGTATTATCAATAATAATGAGAATTTTAGAGATTATACTCTATCGTATGTATTAAAGTGTAAAGAGAAACAGGAGGGAATGTATTAATGAGGGGAGAAGGGGGGAGGTAGATAAATCCGCGGATAAATGTACATCATGGCAGCCATCTTAAGTGTCTATCACTTTTTATGCTAGTATATAGTCATTTGTTTCATCCGCTTGCTTAGAACCAAACATTCCTTCCTGTCTTTACTTTTTGTCGGACACCGAGAGCTATCATGTTTAATCGAATTCGGACGATTAACTTCAAATATGACTTCAAATATCACATTTTGCGCAGTGATCACGAAATGAGCATACTTTTATTCTTATACCATGCAAGTAATAAGACAAGTAGAAAATCAAATTGAGAACGAAGTTTAGAAACTCTTCCGATTCCACTTTTCGATTAGAATTGACTTCACCTCCTCTCGAAATATTTTATTCCCCAATCATAAACCCAGATAGTATCACACCTCTCAACATTCCGTTACTTCTCCTGCACTTTCTTAAACTAACCATTGCTCTTATATAAATCTATCCAGTCAGTCACCTACCTTCGAATCTTCTGAACAAATTTATATCTCACATCCTAACGTCTCTAATTCAAATGATTTAGAAGAATCTCTTTCAAATTTCCAACGAGATTTTCTTAATTCTTTCAAGTTTCAAATATTCAGAGCCTATCTTTCTATATACTCTCCTAATCAATGAATTATAATCCTAGATCCTGAAATCTATGAGCTACTCCGTTCCAATCCATTTCTTATATCTCGAACTAATTCCTCTTCCTCTCCTGATTTACAAGGAGATTCTTGACGTGATACCAATCAATTTCAACATAACTCGTTGTAGCGACAGGTATTCACGTCGAGTGTTACTGAGTAAAAGGATAATAGAGGATAACACTACTCAAATGTTTGCGAGAAAATCAAAATTGAAAATTTCGAGCGCCTAATAAGCCAGTAGATCGTAAATTTAGTAGATCGTTTGATCGAAGAGCTTGTGGCGCAGTGGTAACGCGTCTGATTGGTAATTTCGAATCCCGAACTTTTTGAACATTTTTTTCTTTTTGAAAAATACAATGATTATACAAAATAAATATATATTAATAAATTAATACATTTCGTATATTTATTGTACATTACAAATGCATTTTTCTGTTTGCATTTTCTGTCCAGGAAATCTGTTTAAATAATTATAATATATACACAACACGAATAAATGTGAAATGTGTTTTATTCATTAGAAGTAGATGACACAATGTTGTATATTTTTTATTAATGTTGCATAAACACAAAAAACAATAATTTTTACGGCATCTTGTGCATCTTATAAAAGCTGCGTTTTTACAATTGCATGATTGTTTCAAAATATCAAGTGAAAACTTATTTCATTAATATTCATAAATATTTCTTTTGCTATTGTACGAAAACTGTTTTTCACTCTTGTATAGCCAAAGTTCTATCTACCGACCCTTCCTTTCTTTCTTATTTCTTTCTTTCTTTTCTTATTCTTTTCCGCATTTATTCTTTATGCTGCTTCACATTCTGGCGTCCATTTATTTTTCGATTTTGTAATTAGTTGTTGAAGCGGAAAGATCAAACTGGATACATTTCGGAGAAATCTGGAGTAGTATATAATCATTCCTAAAAATTGTTTAACTTCCTGTTGTGTTCCTAGGCCTCGGGGCATCGACAATGGCTTTGACTTTTCGAGGATTTTTCGAGATTTTCTTACTTTCTATCCAAGATATGCTATTTTTGTCTAAAAAGTTGGCATTTCGAACGATTAAGATGTAGATTGTAATCTTAGAGTCTGCGAAAACATATAATTAAGTTTTCTTGATATTCTCGAAGAATAGCTTCGGAGCTTCTTCGGAGAGTAGCTCCGTGTATCCAAATATCGTCAAAGTATGATTCTATTCCTTTTAATCCTTGCAAAATATTAATTAAGATCCAGTTAAATTCTCCTGAAGCTGTCTTAATTCTAAAACTGACGATTCATTCGATAAGTTCCTTTATGCGTTGTTTGTATTGACTTTCTTCATCCACTTCTACATGTAAGTAGGCCTTATAAAGATCGAGTTTGCAATAATAATTTGATTCTTTGATATTTTGAATTAGCTCTTCGATTCTAGGTATCAGATAATGTGACTCCATGAGTTGAAGATTTACAGCGACTTTATAATCAACACAGAATCGGATTTTCTCGTCTGGCTTGGGAACTGATACTAATGATAATTCCCAGTCGCTCTTTTTTATTAGAGTGATGATTCTGTCTCTTTGGAGTTCTTCTAATTTTAATTCCACATCTTTATAAATAGCATAAGGATTTTTCTCTCGGTTTAATAAAAACTGATTTAGAATTATGACAGAGTTGAAGAGAGCATTTACCAGGTGTATAAGCTTAAATCCGCTGTTTTTAGTCAGAAAAACACATTTTTTTTTCCTAGGAAGCAAAAACAAATTTATTCAAAGTACTTGCGCTCGCTAACTATACATTTTTCCCATCTTTCGTAATTTGTATACCACGCCAAAAAAATTCCTCATCTTTCGAGGCAAACCACTCAAGCCATTTTCGGACGTCTTCGTAAGAATCGAAGTGCCGCTCAGCCAGCGCGTTGTCCATCGACGAAAACAGGTGATAATCAGAAGATGCCAGGTCTGATGAGTAAGCGGGATGGAGTACCACTTTCCAGTTGAGTGTCTTCAAGTAGTTTTGGATCATTGTTGATGTGTACGATGTGTGCGTTGTCGTGAAGGAAAATCAGCTTGTCATGTCTTTTCCGATAATGCGGCCTTTTTTCACGCATAATACGGTGCAATTTGAGTTGTTGGTGGTAGCGGTGAGCATTAACAGTTTCACCAGATTTTAACAGCTTGTAGACCCACCAAACGCACAGCATCATCTTCCGTCCGAAGCGATTTGGTCTTGAGGAAGATGTTGATGTTGGCCGGGATCAACCCAAGATTTCTTGCGTTTAGGATTTAGGAAAATAGATCCACTTTTCATCGCCTGTCACAATCCGATGCAGGAACTTTCTTTTTTGTCTGGCACGCAGAATTTGGCATGTGTTTTGGCGTCGCTCCATCTGCCTATCGTTCAGTTCATGCGGCACCCATTTTCCGATCTTTTGAACCTTCCCCATGGCATGTAGTCGCATGGAAATGGCTGCTTGAAAAACATCCAATTGCTTGGCATTTTTTGCGATTGGATATCGTCCTCGTCCAAAAGAGCTTGCAATTGACAATCCTCAACCTTCCAGGTCAATTTTCACGCTCAGGTCAAAATTGTCGTCATTGAACCGGCGAAATCAATCTCTGTACGTTGTTTCCGATAAAGCATTGTCGCCATCCACAAGCATTCGATGCGATTCAGTAGCCGATTTCTTCAAATTGAAACAGAAAAGCAAAGCTTCCCGCATATGCTTTTTTTTTAGCAAAAAACTAGACATTACGAAAGAAAAAATGTATATTGTTGTATGAAATTACTAATGTATGTGGTGTGCACTGATTAATGTTGACAGATGTCAAACACATAAAAAAAAGTGTGTTGTGTGCCCAGGATAGCTTTGTACGCTCACTAATGCCACCTATGAGCAAACAGCGGATTTAAGCTTACACACCTGGTAATATTCTGGAATTTTACCTACGATTTGCTTAAAAATCTTAGGAAATTGCTTTGTTAAATCATCGATGATTATGACCTGAATTAATTCGATTTCTAATATTCGCATTTTTTTCCTGTTAAGTTCTTGTAGATTAATATTGTATTTAAATGTCATATCCAGGATCGACCCATTATTGATGAGAATCTGAATCGCATACAAAAAAGTTTCTTATAAGGGACCGGCGTTCCTTATATGTAACAAATGCTTCAGTTGTTCCTAATGGTGTAATTTATGCATCATAAGTACGGATTGATGCTTGCGACAAAGAAACTGGAAGATTTAGATGTTCATACTGTGATTTTGAAATCAGCATATTCGCATCCTGAGTCGATTTCAAACTGGATTTTATCATTAATTTGAATCTGAATAAAGTATTTTTCCGTGTCATTGGAATTTGAAAATAGATCGACTATGTGGTGACTTGTTTAATGTGTTCTAAATCTTGAAGTGACGAATAATCTGTTAAATTTATTTATATATATTTCTGATTTCTTATTAATTTGATTATTGAACTGTTTTAATATTTTGATTTTGTTTCTTTTTGAGAAGTAACGTTGAAATACATACTTTAGATACATGACCAGACTTGCTACATGAATCACATTTCAATTTGTTTGCTGGAATTCTACATTGACTTTTATGGCTATCTCTACTGCATTTGACACACATATTTTCAATTCCTAACGTTTTCTAGTCTGAACTTTTGTTGATTGTGATCTATTTCGAGGATAGAATCCTGGTGATCCGCGTCTTGTCCTTGAGTTCTTTCTGTGAAAATTTTCCTGGTTTTTTCTCGATGATGATCGCGATATCCGATTTACTTCTTTGACATCGTTGGAACTATGTGAATGTGAGGAATTTGCTTTTTTCATTTTTTGATTATCTAACATTTCAAAAGCTACCGCTTTGTCTACTGCTGCTTGGAATTCAATGTCTGTTTCCTGCAATAGTTTCTCTCTAATGCTAGAATCTTTTATAAATTGTGCTCGCAGAAATATATTTTTGCAATTGACTTACCACAGGCGCATTCAAAACCGCATATGGGTAAAAACATAACGCCGCCACATATTCGCCTATCGATTCTCTTTCTTCCTGCATCCTTGATAAGAACAGCATCTGTTGTTCGATTAGGGACTCTTCTCACGGGACTCGGATATTTTTCAATTCGACGATCTGAACGTGTGTGAGATTTTCAAGAGTATTCAGCGTGTTGATTGAACGATTTCGTATGTTTCATTTCCATTGCAATTTAAGAATATTTTCTTTTTCATTGTCTGATTTGTAATACCTTTCATTTCTACAAAGTTTTCGAATCTTTCGCGATATTGACTGAATTTTTCGGTGTCCTTCTTGAATGTTTCGAAATTTAAAATCAAAGAAGAGTTTGCAGTTGACGTACTTGCTGTTTGCATAGCTGCGACGAATGAAGCCCTGAATGCCTGGAATTGTACTTGATCCATATTCTGTATCGACTTCTCGAATTAGACTGATTTACTTTATGATGCTTATTATTCTACTTGATCTTCTTAATCCTCGTCGCCAATTACTGTTGTGGAATTATATATGTATTTATTCAGCTCGAAAATATACAGAAGTTAAAAGCGTTGTTATGAAAAATATATTAAGAAAAGAATGGAATATATAACGTTCAGATAAGAAAATACAAGAGTCATTGAGGAGCGCTGCATGCGCCGAACAACCGAGTTATCTAGAGAGTGATTACTGAAATGAAATATATAATAGTAATA
>Ga0157364_1002875_pt1 | contig 16430 bp, 7 predicted proteins | sample AttsexASBM2_FD_111476 | JGI IMG/M metagenome (GOLD analysis project Ga0157364, IMG submission 111476) | Fungus gardens microbial communities from leaf cutter ant in Ribeirão Preto, State of São Paulo, Brazil - Atta sexdens ASBM2 | ecosystem: Host-associated > Fungi > Mycelium > Unclassified ...
AGTAGGATTGTGGGAAGTAATGCGTTTTTTGTAACGACATTACATTTTTGTTACTTTTTTTTGGTAACGCCGTTACTTTTTTTTAATAACAAAAAAGTAACGATGTTATATTTTCTTTAGTAACGAATAACGAAATGATTGACCTCGTTACTCTTGTAACGTTACTTTTTTATAGATTGTTACGGACAATTAAGATTGTAGGTACTAAATAAACAAAAAACTTTTTGCCTATTTTTATTTCATTCACTAGCCTTACTTTAACATAAGAACAGTATAAACTAAAACATCTATTGTATAATAAAATATGATAGAATTAAACATAAGTATGTAAAATATTAATAAAAGATAAAAATGTTCAAGAATCTTTCTAAATATCTTATATTTAATTTATATTCTTAGCATTCTATCTTAAAAGTCTGTTTTAACATTTAAAAAAAATATAATTATGCAGAAGACAAGCTTATTTATTGATTTCGATGAATTAGGATCATTCGAAGTGCACGAAATGAATGAATCTGATAAAGTTCTTTACTTCATCAACTTTAATTATTAATACCTCGGTCTGTCGGGCAGAACGACACTTATTTTTCTGATAGATTCATTCATTAGAGTCAAATGACTCTAATTTCAAAATCGGTGAGTAGGCCTGTCTCCTAAATAATTACAAAAAAAAAATGAAAAGAAACAATTTTTTATCGTTATTTTTAAATAACGGTAACGTGTTATTTTTTTATAATCGGTACCAAGTAATGAGTTTCTTTTTACTGCAAATATCGATAACGGTATACTTTTAAAAAGTAATTTTCCCAACCCTGCTTATAAGATAAAGTTCTTATAGAACTTTAAAATGAAATTCTGGAATTTAACGGAATTCTAAGAAGTAGTGATTAATTATTCGCGATTAATTATTAACTAAAAAGTAGTGATTAATTATTATTTTGAATAATAAAAGCATTGTTGTTTAATGTTTTTAATATTCAAAATAAGTTTCAGAATTATATTGACCAATATTAAGCTAAATTTCTGTAAGGCAGAAATATAGAAATAAGAATTTTAAAACTTCTGGGTAATAAATAACTTTTATTTTTTTTGTTACAAAATTTGTTATGATAACTATATGGATACTAACATGGGGGTACTGTAGCCAACTACTTATTTAAAGATATTTTTTCTTCTTTATTGAGAATGCAGAGACTCGGTAAGACATATCAGGAAAATCTTGATAAGTCGAAGAGTCACTCTAATGTGTTAATATAAAAATAGATATTAATGATAGATTACAGAAAATTGGAGAGAGAATTGAGTCTGATTAAAATAAAAAAACTCGCGTTACAAGGCAATACAAGGAAGTATGATTGCGCGAAAGAGCAGCCGCTTCTTGACGACTTCAAGAGTTAGTGGAGTAAATTGAAATGAGTGTGGAAGTGAGTCAGCAAACGACTGCTTAGTTTAAAATCTGAATCTTCAGCTTTATCCTATTCAGCCATCATCGCAATAATATTATCATTTTAATAATAATTATCGTAATGTCCGTATTTACACTTTTTGTATTGTAGAACGAATTTTGAATTAAGTATGCAATTATAATCTTCGTGAGAATAGAATTTAGAAATGATTTATTCAAAACATGATCAAAGTTGTAAAAGATATTTGCGAAATATTCTTAGAGAATTCTAGTTAGAAATTGGAAAATTAATTAAATTTAAATCAATTAATAATATTGGACCAGCACGAGAGAGAGAGAGAGAGAGAGACTCGTTCAGCAGGATGAAAAAACATAACACAAGTTGCAACGATCGCAATGTATTATGGCAACGAGATACACATCACTTTGTGGTACAACTTTTTCAGGATCTCTCGCCACTTCTTCGATCTTGTTAACAGCTTCGAATGGCATTCTCCCGTACGCTTGGCTGCTTGCGTGATGTTCAGCAATTTTTGTAAAATTTTCATTCGATAGCATGGTTCGTCACGATATCATTTATGTCCCTCTATTAGCAAGTTATTTGCTCGTTAATCCACGTAACGCGGCTCTGTGAAATTGCTGTAACTCATTCCGATGGATTTGATGTTATTGCAGAACGGCAATACGGATTCTTGATGTATTTTGCGAATATCGTACGCGAGACCGTTATATCTCTGAGAGTATAATAACGTAAATTACGGCGACGATCTCCGTTCGCGGTATATTCCCAGAACTTAGGTGGAAATTTACGCGCGTTTGTCTAACGATCGAATCAAAATCCAGCGGCGTTTCGCAAAGCGCGACGAAATGATGAGAATCGGCAATGACGACAACGATGACGATGACGATTGGATCGTCCATGATGGTTAGATCATATGAAAATGCGGCAATGCGACATTGCGTATTTGCGTTGCATAACGCTTTCCTCTACGAACTTTAGTGGTAGCAGACTGGCGATTTCCTCCGTCTGTCAACCGACAAACGATCGTACTCTCGTGTAATTGCCATGATTTCCCGCTTGGTGTAACACTAACAGTCGCGTAGCGCCGTAGGAAGATCGATGAACGGAAGATCGGAGACGAAGTTTTTTATTCTACAATAGGATCACTAGAAGCCGTAACCTGTAAGAAATTAACCAATCTTAATCGATTATTTTTCTCATATTCGACTGTGATTGGTTCCTTACGGCTTACGATTTATGCTCTATTGTAGAACGACAAGGATAAAAAAAAGCGAATTAAAAGATAAGGATGGAAATTAATTTTGTAAAATTCTGAATTCTTATTGATCCTCTGGAAATGGCACAGTTTTGCCATTAAAAAACAATTCTTTTTATAAATTTTATTTCAAAATACTTTATAAGTCAATAATCTACCGATGATATATCGTGTATACACCGATGCATAATCTTTTTGATAATTAATTCTAAATAATCATGGATTCAACGTACTCTATGCGATTTTTTACATTGCTATAACTTTTTTATAATATAATATAATTTGAAGACCCGAATTGAGGTTGGAAAAAAACTTTAAATTCCAGATAGATATGATAAGTCTGTAAGGATTTTTTATTGCGTTATTCTCTATCTTCGATATGAAAATGTACGAAAGTTTAAAGAGAGTACTTGGGATTCACATGTGATTGCTTGTAAGTTTTCGGCGTTCAAGATATTCCTTTATTTTTTATTAAATATACATTTACTGTGTTTCGAATAGTATAAAGTATAAATGCACGAATAGAAAAGAATAGAAAAGTATAAGTACACAAAAATGTAGAATTAAAAAGAATTATACTTCAATGTAATAGAAATTTTATAATTTTTATCAGTCTTCGGAGATCGCTCGGTCGGGACGGATTTATTGCTTTAGAGCGAGTGTTGCATCATCTTCTAAACTAAATTCTAATAAACTTAATTATACATACTATAATAATATTTATACATGTACAATCCTTTATCTACTTATGTTATTACTTTTTTATATTGTTCAAATAATAAAATTTTATTTATTTATTGTAAACTTATAATATGTAAATTTTTCAAAAATGTCGATTTTTGGTAGTTCAAATATACTTTTTTGAGCGATTCATATCGTACTATTTTTTTTGTTAGTTCAAAGGGTCAATTAAAAAAAATCATATGGGTTTTTGTTTAAACATTAAATTTAAAAATTTAAGAAATTTTATCCAAAATAATCATTTTTGATGAATTTTTTCTACAAAATTTCTTTGAAGCATTATAATTAGTTGAAGATAAAATATTATTTATTTGATTCATATTTATCTGTTTTTGTCTGACTTCGAGGTATAAATTTCACACGTTTTGAGCTAAAAAATACCTATTCAGTCCAGAGATATAGCGTGACAAAGTTGCAGAGTTTCACAAACCCTGATAATATAAAGAAGGTAACCAAAAATAACAATATTATACTAGAATTAAAAACTATTAGAAACAATAAATTTCAATGTTCAATGTTACATTTTTCCATTCTCATATTCAATTATATAATATTCAAGAGTAATTAATCTGCACGGATCCCGAATGCACACACATTATCCAATTTACTCGGATTAATATATTGTTGACTAGTCATTTTATATAGAAATTATTGTAGGCTATTTCAAATTCAATTGAATTGGGAAAAAATTTTATTGATTATATGTGTACAAAAAGTTAGTAAACATATCCGCATATTTGAGTAAATAACTTTTAGGATCAGAATAAAAAACTTTTACTGAATTTTTAATTTAAAATATTTCTATAGTTTTTTCAGAAAATTTGATATTAAACAAGAAAATTAGCAGCAAAAATCTGGCAAAACTATGATCAATTTTGATTAGTCTTGTTAATTTGCTATTAGATTGTCAACAAGTTTTGTCAACAATTTGTTTTCATGTATCAACTAAACATTTTGTTACACACACACCCACACACACACACACACACACACACACACACACACACACACACACACACACACACACACACACATCTGCTATCAATTTATTGGTATTATTCAAATAACAGAATTTGTATTAAAGGTGCCTTTTTGTTAACAAAATTCTTAACAAGCATTTCACGAAATTTGTTTTCAACAGATTTGGCTAACTGAAGATTACAAATCAAAGACTAATCTCTGTATCTCTTACTTTATTTTTTTCCTATTCCTTTCTATTCGCGCGTACACACGTTCTAATTTGATTGGATTAGAGAATATTATGACATTTAATATCTTTATTGTATGTATGCTATCTGAAAGATTCCCATAAAAAGAATTGTACGATGCGTGAGAGAGAAACCCGTAATGATGTAACGTATCGGACGTTCGCATGGGTAATATACACTCAATAAAAATTAAAGCCAAGGTCGTTCCACTTTCCACCCACTCGGAAACAACGATTTGCTCGTAATTTTTATGATCTCATTCGCGATGTCGAAGCGTGCAAACGAATCGCATTGAGATGCAAGACGATAAATATAAATTCGAAGTGTGCGCAAGAAGAAGGCTATCGCGCAATATCGTCGTTGCTGAATCTCATGCGTGTTACCAAATATAGGGACTGCGGTGGGCTCGTTTTATTTAAGTACCTATAGCCGAATAAGGAATTCGCAGGTAACATTTTAGTCACAGATGGTTTATTTTTTGCGAAAGCGCGCATCAATTTTTGCGAAGGATACATTTCTCAGGATACGGTTCGAATTTCCGAACACGATAAATATGCGATCATCGACCGCGTCGGAGAAAACAAAATGTTCAACGTTGAAAGTAAAATTAACTTTCAAGAAACTCGGAAAAAAAAACTCAAATTGCAGTCAAACGTCTGTTTCTGATGTTAAAGAGAGCGCAAACAAACTTAAATAGAGCATCCCGTAGCGTATAAACTTAAACAGAGATGAATCTGACGAAGCTCAACGATCTAGCGAGCTCGCCTCGATCTATCCTTCCTCGCTGAGATTGATCTGCGCACTTCTCGGGAGGTAGCTTCTGATCCAGCCACGATCTGATCAGCTGCCATTTAATCTCAGCACGCCGCAATTGTCAGCTCCTCGTGCCTCGTCGTTGCTGTGCATACACCAGAGACTGACTCGGCTACCACGAGCGATTATTACAGGCTCCTAGGCAGGAAGAGAGTATCGAAGGCGGTGCACACGCTCCTGTAGGGTAACAGCTCCTTTCAGCGAGCAACAATAGGACCCATATTGAATAAACCCACGTCCACGTAGGTCGAACGAGCCGCTCGTATTCTGTTAACTGGCGTACGGAGGACTCCGCGGGCGAGGCTCAGGCCGCCAGTATTGCTGGCACTGACAGCGAGGCTAGGTAGAGAGGTGGTGGCACACGGTTACATGACGCCAGCGAGTGTGTGCGTGCGGCTCTTGATGCCGGTGGACCTCTTACACTCCACTCAGTTCGAGCCGGGCGTCAGTGACTTCGCGTTCGCCTATCCGATCGGAACTTCTCCAAAAGGTGCGCGTGTTCTTCCGTGGGCCAGAAGATAGTCAGTCAAATTGGACCGTTCGTTACCTTTAGGAAACCGGCGCTGAATGTGCGGTGATAGTTGCAGTACTCTCTTTTAGGTATTTTTTACATTGTTCATTCTTCGACTCGTGCTCTATTCACGCAATTGATAGATCTTTAAAGATAAATATCCAAAGTAGGATTCGTCAGGCGTATTTTTTTTTTCTTATTTTATTCTATTTTATTTCCCATACAGCACAGAATTCGCAACATTGTTGCAACGTTTGTATGTATTATAATGTTTCTGCAATATTGCTAGAACATTGCTAAAAATGTTAATATTGTTGGAAGGACTTGTGTTGTATGGGTCATAACTGTAGAATTCGAATTTGTTCGTTTACGTATATGGTGAATTAGATTGTCTTTATTGCATATTATCATAGAACATCATACTATCATGCAATTATACTGTCGCTTCGATCAGGATCAATTCTATAATTAAATAAATGTAACGATGTTCATCGACGGAGTAGGCTGATTCCGTAGAGCGTTTTCGCGATTAGATTACGCAGAATACCACGATGGAGAACATTCTGACCATATCGCCTATCCGTCTGTTTTCAGACCACCGCGATGCAGCGCGACCTCGGCCGACAAGGTGTCTGAAGGATATCCCCGCGGGATCTCTTTCAACTTCTCTCTTTCTCTTCAATTTTCTCCTTTCCTCGCGGGATACAGTAGGTCCTATTCGTAGGCTACCAGGATGCAGCTCAGACCCAGTTATCGAGGCGTCTGAAGGCACCCCGCGGCCCGCACAGCTCGGCATAAAGCAATAAAAGCGTCCGAGATATATCTCGCAAGGCTCGCGTAAGAAACGGCGAAAGAAAGCCGACTGTACCGGTAAATCATAAACGCCACAGGGATCGAACCCCACGGGAGATAACTGCCTTTGCGTCAGGAGATAGAGGGAAAGAAAGAAAGAGAAAGAGAGAGAGAGAGAGAGAGAGAGAGGAGCAACTCGGAAACCGAGCGGGATTCATCGTTCGATCGCGCGCCCATCGGATCCATCTATCCTTGGCGGCGCTCGAAAACGAAACAGCCCGGAAGAAAAGCTCGTTCGTCGTTCATCATCGGCAATAGGACGTCCGGAAGAGTACCTCAGCTCCGCGTGCGAAGAGACGATCTTCATCGTTCGCTTCTTGTTCGCCACCGTGGATATCGTTGATAGATCCTAATAGCTTCTCCGTAAGAAGATACGGCCTTACGCGTGCATAGACGATCTACCATCCTTATTCGCGAGTGATTACGGATATACCGCCGATAGATCGTAATAGTCTAAGAGCCGCTAAGGAGAGAGATGCGCTGCCTGCTCGTTCTCGCAATGGTGTTTACCATCGAGGATAGTATCGATAGATCGTGATAGTTTTACCGTAACGCGTTTGCGCTACCGCCCCGATCAGCCGCGAGAGGAGATGATCTACCGCGTGTGTGAAAAGTGTAAAACGCAGAAAGTGATAAACCCGCGAGAATCGAACGCCGGCAGCGATTACTTCGACAGTGCCGTCAACTCGCAGGAACGATCGACCGGTTTATTCGACACGGTATTTCGTCGAGGTGTTTCGTGATCCTCAATCTCACTGCGCGCTGTTGCCCCGGGCAACAGTTTAGTGACTAGTGAACAGAGTTTCACGTATTGTTTATAACGGGGCAGAGATCAACGAGACTGCTTTTAATGTCCGCTACAAATCAATTTTACGCCATTCGATAAAGGGAATCGATTTGATCGCTCAAAATATACGTAAAGGTAACAATCGTTTAGCCCTTCGTGTATATAATTTGATTTCTTCTTCTTTTTCGCACGCGGCAATTTTACACGGAAGATTGCCTGACGTTCACAAAGTATCGAAAATAACTCAGCGCTGAGAGGGTTAATGTCACTATCATCGCGCCGTGAGACGGAAAGTGACGGTCACCGAGCGATCACGGCGGAGTGACATAATTGAAGAAGAAAGTGCCAGCGCACCAGTCCGTTATTAAACGGTAATGAGCGGGTGCCGAGCGGGGAGTGAAGATGCCTTCGAAAGCAAGCGTCGTGCTCGCTCCACTTGCACCACAGGGATTAAATGACGCTAAGCTCTCAAGCTCCGCGGCGTCACTTTGAAGAGGACTGTCTCGCTTGAATCAGCCTCAGTTCTCTAATCCTGACGACCATACCGGCTCACTTTGATGTTCTTCGGAATCGTTCACGCGATCACATTATTTCGATACGTGTGAGATCATGTCGTCGAACGGTGAATTCTCGACGATGTCCAGCGAGGAGATGCCTTCTCTGCCCAAATCCCTGCCAAGTTCGAGAGAGGCCACTGCCGAGGGTGGTTCCGGTTCCAGCGGCGGATATATGCCACTACGAGAGTTTCTGGATCGATTTTCGTTACCAAGGGTCGTTAGACTCGAAGGTACCGGCGGTAGACCAGTGCTCCTGTACAAGCAGCAACAGCGATCCTTGAGAGTCACAGCGAGCTTGCTAATGCATCGATATCGACATGACGTCAAAGTGGGACCGGAGATTGTCATCCCGGAGGGTTATCCAGGTGAGAATTTTCCTTAGATCAGTTGTTTGATGCGAAATGATTATTATATTACTCGGTTGCAATCAAGGAAATTGTCACTAGTCGGATCTTCGATGTTAATATCTCACGGAGATTCAATAAATTTAATATCACAATAGGAAAATAATTCTCGGTTCGCAATCGATTAGAATACTTTTTTCAAGAAAATAAAAATAAACCGGAAACTGCTAAAAAATTATAAAAATTGCAAACATACATTAAGAAAAAGATTTAGTTTTCCTAGTGTAAATATAGAAAGAACGATTTTTAAAATATCTAAAAATTTAGCTAAATATAAATCTGAAAATAATTTTATTGAACTATTAATTATATATGATCAAGATTGTCAATAGAATATCAAAATTTTTTGTAGCATTGCTTATCATTGTTTTCTGCATAAATACTTTGAACGGTTTAATTATTTTCAAATCTAGATAAATTTTTAGATATTTTGACAAAAATCGTTCGTTACATGTGTATATATTTTCTAGACATCCTTTCGACGTCCTTTCCGTTTTTTGGATGTCTCTCAATTTTTAATATTATTTAAATTAATATTAATTAGTATTTTAACCTCTTTTTTTAATGGCTTATGTCCCTTGTATGATAATCGACAGCGCATAGAAATTATGCTTGGCAGAGAGAACGGTAACAGTTGTGGAGATCATCCGACTGGAATCATCGGAACAGGTTATAGACTTCATCGAGCTCACGCTCACGTTTGCGTTGGCGATCGCGTAGACATGCGAGAAGCTGTAAGAAAAATGATAATGCTTTACTTCTCTCTCTTTTCTTCTTCTTTCTCTTTTCTCTTTCTCTCTCCTTCGAAAGAGACAAGCAGGCTCATTCTCTCCCCCCCCCATTCTCTCTCTCTCTCTCTCTCTCTCTCTCTCTCTTTCTCTCTTTCTCTCTTTCGTGAAAAAGAAGGAGAGTTTCTCTGTCATACGATTAATAATCTGATTCGTTCTGTTTCGTTTCAACTAGTTTCGTAAACCACTTTGTGGCGAAGTAAATCGCGAAGCTCGCGGAGACCGTCGCTTCTCTACTATCCTTCGTAACTTATATTGGTTTCTGGCATCGGAAATCGAAATTATGAGGCAATAAAATGCGGTAATGCGGATCTATTAGATCGAATGGACGGGAGGTAAAGAGGGGAATGTTTAGGTTCGATGGTAGCTCGACAGCTTGAAGAGAGAACCGTCAGCTAACGACGCCTAGTTTTTTCGCGCCCGCGAAAAGCTATTCAATATATCTCGGCATTTCTTCTCTTTACCTTCCTCATACGCTTCTTCTGCCATCTCGTTTCCTTCGTCCTCGTATTTCTCTTCAAGCGCGAGACATGAAATTGGCGTCGCGCACGACAGTATCGCGCTCGACTCGCCGCTAACTGGCCTCTAATAACGCATTTTGTATTTTAATGAAAATGTCGTTGACGAGATGATGCGTGGCGGTTATGAGTCAGACATGTTAAATGTTCAGAGCTGGGAGCTCCGATCGAGAGTTGGCATTTAACGCGCGTTTCGCCTCTTGCTATCTCGTCAATGAACGTCACAAGGCAATTACATATCGCGTGGCCCGATTACAAACTTCTGACAAATCATAAAATCCGTGAGGGAAACATGTCTCCGAATGACGTCAACAACTAATAAAATTTCGTCATATATTTTTTTTGCTTGACAACAGTCCAAGTCATGCGAAAAAAATGTTGCTGGTAACTCTTACGCACGAATAAATTATTCCGCTCCGGGTGTATCGATGATTCACGATGCAGGAGTTTAAGATGTATTGACAAACGTTTCTTAACTTCTATCCAGATTTTGTGTCGAAAGTTTACTAAAGTGGTTTTGAATAACTTCAATTTGCCGCTACTTTTCACTTTCGTTTCCGTTATTCGGTTCTTCTTTTTGCGTTTTTCCTTCTCGATAATCGTACGCATAACTATGAAAGGTAGTTTTGAAACTGAAATGCTTAACATCAGGTTATCACGGTCACATAAGACAGAAGACGGATCTGAAAAAAATGACTCTTTCGTATAGGGGAAACTATACTTAAGCCCCATTGCACCAATGTTATTTTGATTTTAAAACTATTTTGCACATATTTCCAAAATGATAATAAAATTATAAAAAAATTACAGCAGATTATTCCAAATTACATTTAATAATAATACGACAAATTTGGTGATGATTTACTAGTTGGATAAGTTATTTTAATAAATAGTATTTTTTAAATCTGCTCTAACAAAAATATATGAAAATGTATTATAAAACGAATGATAAAAATCTCAACTTTTTAATATAATAAATACATTATTCAAGATTATTTACATAAAGTTACATTGCGATGCATGAACTAGTTATCCAGTAAATATAAACAAAATATTTATTTGTTCTATATCTTTGTAATTACCCCTAGCACAAAGTTGCACAAAAAGTTGTAGTAATAAAGAGTAACATTGCAGCAATATTGCAGTAGTATTACTCTTTATTAGCGAGATTTTACAGCGATATTGCTGCAAATTCTATGCTGTATGGGTAATCAGTAAATCGCAATAAAATTTTACATACGTTATTTCGAATATTTAAAGTACTTATTAAAAAAAATTTATATTTTTGTTATCATTTTTTAAATTTTAGTTTATAACAATAAGAACAAATAATATAATAATAATAACAATAAATAATATAAATAACATATTTGTAAAAATGATTCTCATACATTCATCTTTAAGCGGCTTAAAACTCTCTCCCTCTATTTTTAAAGCCAAGAAAGAGACAGAGAGAGAAAGAGTTTCGCTTAAAATTAAAGTAACATTAATGCAATTTTAGAGACATAATGTATCTTGGAACACTACTACTACTTCTCAACGGAAGTAATATAATTGAACATTAAAAACTTTGTTATTATTAAAAAAATTATTATTATAGTGTCCCAAATATATGTATGCAAAAAGTATGCAAATAGTTTCCTGTATGACAAAGTTTCCAAGCGATCGTAAGGGAGATTATGAATACCTATGGGCAGTATTCACAGTCCGTAACTTCTTATTTCAAGATTATCAGAAGATCTTAATAAATAATATCTTAAGATACTAAATGGCTTAAGATCTTAAGATACTAAATGGTTCTCTAATTGATTCGTGACTTCTTAAAATTATACTTAAGATAGTCTTGAATATAAGATTTGATACTATGAATATCGGCCTAGTACCTAAAATCATGTATTTGTATCTTGAGACATATTAATTATTTTTTTAACAGTAACAAAATGTTGGCTATTCAGTTATGTTACTTTTCAATTGAAATTTTTTTTTCTTTCAATATATGACTGAATTGCCAACATTAAAAATTTCATTATTATTAAAAAAATTATTAGTATGTTCCCAAATACAACATTTTCCTAAGTATCACAGTCTTCTGTATGACAAAGACGGTAAGGAAGATTATAGTATCTAGGAACATGTACTTTGAAATACAATAATTGTTTTTTTAACAATAACGAGATCTTTAATGTTGCTCAATTATTACTTTTCAACTGAAGTAATATAACTGAGCTGCTAGCATTAAAAATCTCGTTATTGTTAAAGGAAATAATTAGTGTGACTCAAGGTACAACATGCCTCTAGGTATCTATCTAGGTATCACAGTCTCCTTTCCTTTTTAGGGACGAACGAGTCGCTCATTATTCGACGAGGAGGTCGAGGACACTTTGAACCGAGTGGAGTGTGCGCGGATACAAACTCCTCGTCGGCCGCATCATAAATTCGCACTTAAAGCGGACACGAGATTGGCTACATATGCATCGCGCGGTACTAACAGTAAATTGAGTCGGGAAAACGTTACTCCACGCCCACGAATTCGCCACGTACCACCGCGACGTAACGTAACTCTCACGCGGCGTAAAACCGCGGACGCGCGGAGAGAGCTCAGGGAGTTGTAGAAAAAAAGACACGGCTCCATCGCCGGCCAGACGTCTCCTGCGATGAATTAGTTCCGCGTTTTAAACGCTCGGATCACGCGCGCGAGAACGTCGGCCCGTTCCAGGCAGCGATAAAAAACCGTCTCTGGACATTTACTATTGACCGCCTCGGCAAAAAGCGCTAGGCGGGCATGCAGATCAAATAGCGGACCATTCGCGCGAAGCGAATGAGAAGTCACGCGGTGTTCATCCGTATGTTTTCCCTCGTTGGCAGATACAACGAGCGTGGCTTTTCTTCTCGGTTCGAATTGTCTCGCCACACTCCTTCCTCCTCGATGAAAATTACCGGGATTGCTTTTCCTTATGGTCAGCGGCTTCGTTTGCTCATCATTTTATGAACCATCGGACCAGAAACGGCGGGACTCTTTCCGCCTAGCACGCTGGAAAACTGTAGATTCTCAGTATTCAAAGCCATACATTTAGCGTCATCTAAATTCCGACCGATGAGCTGTGATAAATCTTGCAATATTTTATGGAACAAAGTCGTTTCCTTATTCGTTCTTTGTCCTTGTCTCCCCCGGCTATTTTTCCCTCCGCGTCATCGTGGAATTTCAACCGGCCGGCGCACGCGGCACTCGATTACTTGCTGGACACTTTCGTCATCTGGCTTAATCCCATTTGTCCGGCGAAGCGCACGTGCTTGAAATGCGCGATCATCGCGCGGCTGCCGTTAAGCGCCAAGCACCGATCCGGATTGCCGCGCGAAGCACATTGCGATTTCGTTGACGCGCCGCGTCGTGACATAATCCAACCTTTCAGACTTCCGTCCGATGCGATAATTATCCGTAAAGTTAACGAGATCGCGATAAAATTTTCGTCATACACTTTCTTCTAGCGTTATATACGGTTTTCCATATCGCTGTAATATAATATCGTGACGAGGCGACTTTAATGAACGATCGAATTTTGACTTTTCATCGTTAGATGAAAGAAAAACATGCTATAATGTAAGTGTCATCTACGTGGTAAATTGAAATTCGATTGCCGTCGACGATCGTCGATACTTTTTATTTTGATAACGGGGACTTTAACATGCCCAGGATAGTTAGTAGTCACGCAGATCAAACACATATCGTGAGTCTGTGTGCGTCTGCATCGTATCGCTTGTAATTTTCCGCGGTAGAGAGGCTGGATAAAATGAGTCCGAAGCCTGGCTTTCGACGGAGGGAAAATCATCGGTTGCAGCTTGATGTATTAGAGGCGTGTGCCCACTGTACATCTTCGTAATCAGCTTACCCGGCCAAGTAAAAAACGTATTGATTATGAGTATTTTTTCCGTGCACTAACGTGTTCGCGATAGATTGAATATCTCTTGCGAAAGAAAGCCATTTGAAAATGGATAAGGAATGTGTTACGAAGTCCTAATGTTTTTTTAATCGAAGTTATCAAATGATTTTAAAAGTTTTTCCTTAATCATCGGACATCATTCGCAGTCATATTATAATCTTTAAATACTATCGATATTCTTATAGAAATATATATATACATATACAGGGTGTTTCAAACCGCCCGTACATCTCTTTTATCTTGGAAATAGAGCATTTTAGAAAAAAATGTTTCAGACAAAAGTTGTAGGATTCTAAATGAGTCTAAATGATTCTATTCAGTGACCTAATCAGTCTAATCTTGGATGATGTTACCAAAGTCAGAACAATATCACTTTGAATTTTTTAAACCCTCTATTTTTCGTTGCATATTCTTATAACACACTTCGAGAGCTTTCCAAAATACTATAATAAAATAGTTTTTCATAAAGTACTTTTCGAGTTATAAAGCTTGAAAGGTTTACGGTACATTAGTATTACCCAAGGTGGTCGACCGACGGCTAAAATCTCTTGAATGACGTTCAGAATCATATCCTGGATTTGTTAAGATCAAAGTCACTGGGGATTGTTTCTCTTATTTTCATTTTTGCACTGAAAATTCATTTTTATATGTGTATAAAATTCAATGGAACGTAATGTTTGTACAAAAACCAATGGAACATAACACCAATGGTGACAATTACAGAGTTTCGATATACTCTCCTTGCAGTTAAACATAATCTCAATTTTAGGGCGATAAAAGATATTATTGCAACTACAAAAAAGTATTTTTAATAATAGCAAAATTAGTTTTATTAAAATAAAAAGACTGAAATGTACCAATTTGACTATTTATTGGCTTAATGATATTAAAATTCAATGTGATGAAGATTTAAAAAATAATGTATTTTCTATATTAGTAGACAAAAGCACTGATTTAAACAATGATAAAAAATGTATACTAATCAAATATTATAAAAATGGCAAATGCATTACACATTTATTAGATTTAGTAAAAATGCTCGCAGATAGTGATATCGCAGAAAATATGTATAAAACATTTAGTGAATGTTTGAAAGCTCACAACTTAAGTATTAATATTATAGGCTCTTGTAACAATGCTAATGTAATGATGGGGAAAATGAATTGAAATTCTTTTCAATCCCATTTAATTAAAGATAACTCTAATATATTTGTATTGGGATGTATTTGCCACTCTGTTCATTTAATCGCTAGTCATGCTACAGACGAGTTATCTAAAAACGTGAGAAGCTTAATGCATTCTCCATATTCATATTTTTCACGAAGTGAAAAGCGACAAGCAATTTTAGAAGAAATATAAAGTATTATGAAAAAGGAAAAACATCGAATGATTAATCCCAGTAAAACAAGATGATTAACTCTTCGAAAGTCTGTAAACAGAATTTTAGAACAGTGGACTGTTTCGCAGCAAACATTTTTACTGGCTGGTATTGAAGACAAAAATTCTATAGCTGATTTGTTATTAAGTTGTTAAAAGAATAATCCATATACTAAAGCCTATTTTGAATTTATGCAATATGTTTTCCCATGTATGCATACTTTAGATACTTTGTTTCAGTCTGAAAATATTTTTAATATTTAATTTCTAATTTATATACAGAATGTATACAATTTTTACGTTTATTATATTCCAATTTTATTAAACCTAATTATTTAACGCAAGAACATATTGCAAATTTGAATTTAAATAATCCTAACATATTTTTACTCATTGAAAATATAGGCAATGCAGTAAAGATTATTCTGTCATCATTAGAAGATGATGTTGCATTCAAACGTTTTACAATTTAAATTAAGATGTTTAAAATTTTATAAAACTGCTACAGAACAATAACTATTAAACATTTACCCTTGAAAGATAAATTTATAACTGAATTAGAATTTCTTATAGCAAAGATTGTATTAAGTAAAAGTGGTAACAGGATCATCATTAACATATGTATGTGATAAATATAAAAATTTAGTTCCTAATGTTAACGATATCATAACAGAATGGAATAAGTTACCATATTAGTTACCTTTTCTAAAGATAAAGTAAAAAACTTAAAAGAAGTACAAATTGAATTATTTTGGTATCAAATTTCTGAAATAAAAGATTTTAATGATCAATACCTATTTGCAAATTTATTCAGTTTAGCAAAAATAATTATATCCTTATCTCATGTAGAAAGAACTTTTTCTAAATACAGATAAAAACAAATATATAAAAACAAAAAAACATAATCGATTAAGTACTAAAACTATGTTCATTATTACGGATTAAAATACAGATGAAAAATTTAAAAGTTAATGCTATTAACTACCCTTTAAAAGAGAAATTATTTTAAAAATACAATTCGAGTTACTATTATCGAGAGGAAGTAGAAATTTCCTTCACTAGTCAGCAAGATAATGATATATTATTAGACTCTGACGATGATCATTAGATTTTTGTGACTTTTATGTTATCAGAGAGACTGAAGTAATGTAATATTCTATTTCTATATTTCTTTTCTGCATTTATATACTATGTTAAGATAGTATATATATATATATATATATATATATATATATATATATATGTGTGTGTATA
>Ga0157364_1002876_pt1 | contig 16429 bp, 9 predicted proteins | sample AttsexASBM2_FD_111476 | JGI IMG/M metagenome (GOLD analysis project Ga0157364, IMG submission 111476) | Fungus gardens microbial communities from leaf cutter ant in Ribeirão Preto, State of São Paulo, Brazil - Atta sexdens ASBM2 | ecosystem: Host-associated > Fungi > Mycelium > Unclassified ...
AATCTCTATACATAGTAATTTCCTAAAAAATCAAAATGTTATTCTACAAAGAAAATATAACAAAGAAAAAGGACTTAGTATGTGCACAAATATAAGAATATCAAATAAAAAGAAACTATAGTTTAAAATATTGGTGGACTTAGAATATACTCATATTAGGATTGTTAAACAACTAGTGAAAGAAGAATAGATTAAATGGAACTAATGCCCAAATAATTTGGATTTTTTAATGCAGACAGAACCAAAAATGAAGAATTAACACAATTTGTATCATTAGAACTAGAAATTAATAGTTACATAAAAAATATCAATGTAGTAGTAATGAATCTAAATAGCATGGATATTTTCTTAGGATATAACTAGTTGGTTAAACATAATCTAGAAGTTAATTGGAACAAAGAGACAATATGGTTTACAAGATGTTCAAAAAAAATACAAGATACAATATTAAAATATTATATTTACATCAATGACCAGATAAATCAATTCAATAGAAGAAAAATATAAAGAATACCAGAAAATAGGCAAGGAACTGGATTCAACAAATCCAGAAGATTTATTTGAATACATTTGACCATTTACTTGTCTATTCAATAAGAAGAAATTTGAGAAATTACTAAAAAGACAAAAATGAGACCATAAGATTAATTTACTGAAAGACATATTAAAAGAGTTAAATGCTAAAGCTTATACAATGAGAGTTCAGGAAGATAAAGCTTTAAATCAATAGCCAGATAAACAGCTCAAGACAGAACTAATAGTGGAATCAAGTTCAAGATATGTAGCATCATGCTTTTATATTCCAAAAAATAATGGATCTCTATGAGCAGTATAGGACTATGAAAAGTTGAACCAATACACAATAAAGAACAAAACACTATTACCATTAATTGGAGAAGTAACTGACAAGCTCAAAAATGTGAAATATTTCAACAAATTGGACCCTATATAGGGATACAATAATATATGGATTAAAGAAGGCAACAAATGAAAGACAGCATTTTTAACAAATAAGAGACTATTTAATCTGAAAGTGATATATTTTAAACTATGCAACTCACCAGGAATATCTCAATAGATAATGAACAGTATATTGAATTAGAAGAAAGAACCATACAATTCTTGAAAGTGGCAGAGAAACATAATCTCTGTTTTAAACAGTCAAAGTGTGATTTTGATACCAAAGAAATATCAATTCTAGAAGTAGTAGTTGGAAGAGGAGAAGTGCAAATGGAAAACAACAAAGTCAAGGCTGTCAAGGAATAGAAAACACCCATGGAAAGCTTCCTAGTATTCACAAATTTCTATAAATGTTTTATCAAGAACTTCAGTCATATAGTAAAATATCTTAATAAAATCAAGAGCAAGAAAGACTGAAAATGGGAAGTTGAATATTAGAAGACATTCAAAGAATTCAAGAAAAACATTTAAGTCAACTGGTACTTACCTTTACTCAAAAGAAAAGAAAAATTCAGAGTAGAAACCAATACATCAGAACATGACATAGGAGAAGTTTTATGTCAGAAAAAAGAAGGAAAATGGAAACCAATTGTGTTCTTATCAAGGACAATGCAAGCAGCTGAAAGAAACTACAAGATGTATGACAAGGAATTATTAGCCATAGTAGAAGTGTTAACAGAGACAATATCTGTTGAATGCTATAGAAAAGTTTGAAGTCTGGACTGATTACAAAAATCTCAAGTATTTCAGAAAACCACACAAACTCAATGAATGACAAACAAGATATTACCTCATGTTGCAAGACTATAATTTTATTCTACAACATATTCTAGGAAAAACAAATACAAGAGCAGAAATTTTGTCAATAAAACAACAAGGACATCAAGATGCTCAAAGACAAACTATAGAAAAAGAGGATAAGCACAGAAGTTGAGATAGCAGTGTTCAGAGAAAACTAAATAGTAGAAGAAACTACACTATTGAAAGAAGTCTAAAAGAATAACACTAGAGAATAAGAAGTGTAGAAAGAACTCAAGAAAGAAGACAGACAAGTATAGGAAGACAACAAAGTGGTATATATGAAAAGAAAATTCTATGTTCCAAATAACTGGAACAAATTCTATAGGAAAATCACAAACCAGTAGGTGTAAGACATCCAAGATAACAAAGAATACTTGAATTAATCAAGAGGAACTATAGTTTAACATATGAAAAAAGTAAGAGAACTTGACCTTTTAAAAACATCTCAAAGGCCAGTATCAACATTATAAAGCCATCACCAAGATCAAATGACAAGAATGCAATAGTGGCTATGATCATAGTGGATTGATTCACAAAGATAATCAAACTCAAGACAACTATAAAAGCAATATCATCAGAGAAAATAGCCAAGATCTATAAAGATAACACGTTAGATACAATTCATACCTCATTATCTAGGATCTGGTAATATATCTCAGAAGTCCAGAATAATTGTTTTATGCAATATCTAAGAATGTGAAAAACGGATTAGAACAAACTTCTGTTTTAGCTTATATACTATGCCTCTACTAGTTGTATAGATCACATATTTCAGAATAGAACTTAGGAATTTAGAGAGTAAAAAACCACCAGAAGATGGTAAGGTATGTTGTTGCTAACACTAGAAGAAGGATACTAGTTTTAGCTGATTTTTAGAATAATTACTACAGTGTAAACTACTGGATTATGTACTAGGTATGCTACCTAGGTATTACAAAATAAACTACTTACTTATTTGTGATATCTAAACCTTGTATGCACTTTTAGAGGTTTAGAAGTGATTCAGAAGTTCAATAATAATGACAATGATGATTAAGATCAATACAGATGATAAAGGATAAAAATTGATAATAAATGATATTATTAAGTCTGAGGTCTAATCCTTAGATATAGAGATATATATATAAAATAGTGATAGTCTGTGTACAAGCTATTTCCATCACATGATCAAAAATCATACATAATAGGAGCTGTCATCTGTCATAACAGCTGTCAGGCTAATTTTAAAAGGTAACTAATTATATCACTACATTGACATGCTTGTATCTCTATAAATACTTATTACTATATAATATACTATATATCATCAGAAATAGTTTGATGAGTACTTTCTAATACAAGTTTGATTGTATGAATCTGTCTAGCTATTCATGAGATATCAGCAAACAAAGATTTTACAGTTACTGATAATCTGATATCTTGGTTGTTTGTTATCACTTTTGTACATTCCACATATGAGCACATAGCTCTCATTTTGGACTTTGTAGTACAAATTAGTTCATGAAAATCAGTCTACTAGTTGTGAAGATATGAGTTGAAGGAAGTTTGTAATACTAGGATAATTATTTGGAATCCAAACTACTAATTAGGTTACTCTAAATACTGGTGATCCTCAAATGTTAGGAGATAGAGATTTATAGAGTTAGTCAAGACCAGCAAGGACATCTAAGATAAAATGAACAGATATGATCTACACTAGAAGAGGTTAAAGAGTGCAGATGAAGAAAAGGAGATTATTTAGAGTTGGGATAGTTGTAGTTAGAAGATGGGATATGACACAACATATGAAAAATTCATGAAATACTAAAAAAGATTATTAGTGACAGAAGACTCCAATTTGCCTAACAGTTTATGAAAGACTTAACCAAGATACTAGAAATAAAAAGAATACTATCAATAGCATACCACCTTCAAACATATGGTCAAACAGAGAGAATCAACCAAGAAGTTGAAGTACTCTTGTGGTATTATATTAATTATCAGCAAGATAATTGGACAGAATAGTTATCAGCAGTAGAATTCCAGTATAATAATAAAAAACACTCAGTCATAGGATATATGCTATTTGAACTTAACTTGAGAAGATATTTCATAAGAAATAGACCTAACAATAGAGATAGAATTATCAAAACTAGAGACTTTTCTTGAGAAACTATTGAGAAGTTGGAAAATAGATAAATTATCAATAGAAAAGGCAAAATAAGCTATGAAGAAACAGTTTGACAAAAAAAGACAAAACTCTCAAGATGTCAGAGTTGAAGACAGTAGACTTTATTTATTTCTATTTTTTTTCTATTTATTTTCTTATTTTTGGACTTAAGATTAGGAGTAAGTATGACATCACATGTAACTATTACAACTATTATATACTATAACAAAAGATATTATATATCAAGTTATATGTATTATAGTCATAAGTTACAGTCACATGATCATATGACATATAAAAGTATTTAGAAGGTTCTAAAAAGTAATATTATATCATATATCAATAGTATGTAATACACATATTCTTTAGAGTAGGCTAAAACTTATATAGCATGGTAATAGGGGTCATGTAGAAAAGAGATTATGCTAGGGTGTAACACTAGTCCTTAACTATATACTAAAGAATTCAAAGAGAATGATATCAGCATCAGGAAATCAATAGAAGGTGTAGAAATAATAATATAAAAAAAGGAATATACAAGTAAAATCTACTTGCAAATACTTTTTCTGGGTAATATACTTCTAAACAATAAACCTTATACTATATAACAAGTACCTTTGGAAAATCTAGTAAATAGATTACAACACTTCTTAAGAGTTTCCAACATTATCCATTCTAGGTGATAGGCATCTCTCAAGTCAAATCTTACAATTGAAGATACCAACTAATACTCATCTTGCTAGTCTTTCCCAGACTGCTAGAAATTTCTGAAACTTGTTCAAAAGTGATAACAGATACTAACAACACTTAATTAATAAAATAAAGATTTCAACTGCTCTTGAGTGGGGTATTTGGATAGGAGTTCTCTCTCTTACTCTTCTCTACTTATAGTTTATATATTTATATTTTTCTAAAAATACCAAGAATAAAACTAGAAAATATAGACTAAAATTACAATAAAGCTTTCTGAGGTCTTATAAGCATATATGTCAGAGTTGAAGACAGTGGACTCTAAATATTTTATTTCTGTTTTTCATTTTTTATTTTATCTTCTTTTATGTTTATTTTGAGGGACTTAGGATTAGGGTTAATGTGACACCACAGTCACACAGTCACATAAACAAAGTTACATAAACAAAGTCACAGTCACATATCACATGGAAGAGCATAGAAGGTTCTAGAAGAGTAAAGTCATACAGCATGTTTTATACATGTTGACCTTAAGGCAAATACATGGCTGTTTAGGGTAGGCTAGAAATAGTTAGCATAGATCATGGAGTTTTAGTATATAAAGGTAGACAATTCTGTACAAAGTTCTCTATTGAGTTCTCTTGTGTTCAACTCTAATACAAGATTCTTTTACCTGACCTACTCTAAGGCCTTGTGATTGTAACAATATAGCTATTTCTTTATCTACAACCTGATATTAATCCAATGATTAATCCCTACTCACAAAGTCTATTCTATTCTCCCTTTACTATTTCTGTGGCTGTCCCTTCTCATTCCTTCATTCTGGACTATATTAGCTTCCAATTTAGCATGTTCCTGTTTTATTCAACTATCTGAACATTCATAACCTAGCAAAACTCTCTTATAAGTATATGCAATTCATAGTTAGTTATTTGTAAGTGGCATTTCTTGTTCCCAGAGATTTCTTTTACTTGAGATCTAGTTTGATTAATGGCTACTATACTCTCTCTTAAACTGCTGTTTGCTCAAGAGGACCTGAGACATTATCTAGAAGTGTAGATCTAAGATCTTCTTGCTAATACTTTCAAAGAGATACTATATGTTTAAAAACCTTAGGAGATTGCTTGTTTTTGTGGAAAAGCAATTTCTAGCACAACAATAGACCATTAGTTTAGTGTATATAAGATAGATACATTATGAAACTTTATTGAGTTCTCTTGTAATAACCCTAATTCAAGATTCTTTTTGACTTAATTTTGAGTCTTGAATTGTGACACAAGGATTGAAGCAAGGGGACAATGTGTGGTTGAAAGCAAAGAACATTCAATTGAAATAACCTTCAAAGAAGCTGAACAAAAAAAGATATAGATCATTTGAAATCACAAAAAACATTGGACAAGGAGTATTTCAGCTAAAATTACCAGAAGGATGGATGATATATAATATGTTTAATAAAGAACTGCTGACATGATGCAGAGAACTTCAATTTAAGGGGCAGCATATAGAACCAGCACCATCACTAGACGTTATCAAAAAGGAAGAAGAACATAAAGTTGAAAAAGTATAAAATCATGGAAAATAAGAATGTAGCATGCAATTTTGAGCTCACTGAATGAGATATGGGAATTAACATGACTAATGCATAGCAGAAACAAGGTCATCACATGCTAAAGAGATGATTCAAGACTATTGTACAAAGCTTTCAAGACAAAATCTACAAAAGAGGAAGAGTAAAACTTCAAGTCAATATCTCAAAAGCATAACAAGCACTCAAGAATTATTCTAATGGCCAACTATGCAACTGTTCCCTTTTCACATAACCCATATATTCCCTGAATGGTCAATGACCTTGATCTTATTGTTACTCTCAATCAAGAAAAAAAGAACTGGATGAAGAAATATTACAAAATAATACAAGGATTAAAGACAATGGCTGACATTTAAATATAAATCTGACATCTAGTAAAGCTGTCTGACATGACCAATAACCAGCTAGCTGATATCAAAACAGTATTATTGCAAGTAAGTAGAACACACAAGATACAAGTTAGTAGAGATATCTACAGTATATTAGAGAATTTATGAAACATCATACATAGAGACATGGAAAAACAGGTATATCACATACAAGTATTAATGGCTAACAAACTAGATCTATACAAGAGAAAGAGTGTTGAGATGGTTAATGAAAACATCAAAACCTTACAAGAAATATATCAAGACAACTCACAACCAATAATTATAGACAAAGTAAAACAGAAAGAGTATGTTATTCAAGACAAAAAAGTATTTTTGTATAAACCCTACAACATATTGTTATCAGAATTGAGTGGAAAATCATCCTTAGATACTGAAATGTTACAAGCCAAAATCAACAATCTGGAGAAAGCATTGAAAATAACATAGCATATCAATTTATGCAACAAAAACACGATGCAGACACTAGTCAAGGAATATTTATTAAGATTTATACAAGAGGTTCACTATATAAACCATTCTTTATAGTTGACTTTATACAAAGACAGCTCATCATAGGACTTACTAAAAAGATGGTGGTAACATATACAGTTGAAGACTTAACATTGATGGATTCATGAGAACATGGATGCCAAAATAGGTATATTATAATAATCTATACCTTATGTCTCACAGGTATTTATCTCATGATTGCCTTGACTTGGATACATGTTATATAGTAGTAGTAAAGATACTCTCATATTTGTATCATTCTCTACTCATTTTTTTCTCAAGGATGCCTTAACTATTTCTCATGGTCTATAGGTATATATAGAATATAGTCTTGTATCTTTACACTTTACCAATTGATCATTTCTTCTATTCTTTTACAAGTCTTTGTCTAAGTTGTAATATAAGCCAAGCTGAGAATCATAACAGAAGGACTTGTATAATATTCTATTTATCCAGTAATCTCCTTGGAATTTTATTTACTTTGTACCATCTACTATAACTAGAGAAGATGAAGTTTTTGATGCTTCCATTCATCCAGATTGGACTTAAGTGGTCTGATTCTTATAGAACTCTGAGTAGATATCTTGTCAGAATCATAGATAGTGGACTTAAGTTTATTTTATCTTTCTTTCCATTTTCATTTTCATTTTATTTTTGATTTATTTTTTAGTTTGAGAAACTAGGGTTAGGGTTTAGCATGATATTACATGTCACTGTCATCTCTTCTTTCTCTTGTACCACTATCTTGAATGGTAATATCTATAAGAAACCTAGGAAATAAATTCTCTCATAACTCAGCAAATATGACTTCAGACTCAAAAATGAATTTAACAAGCTCAGAGGAGATGAAAATTGACAATTATAATGATGTGAGAGGATGAGCAATATCTTCAAACAAATTGTCTTCTAGAATGGTTTCAATATCTTCAAGTGAGATATCGGTAGATTATACCACTAGGATGAAGAGACTTAACAATCTCCCTGACTTCTTTATTATCAAGGAGCCCATTGACAGCTCACAACTATCTTATGCAGCAATAGGAGACCAAAGTAATTAAGTCAGTAAGGTAGCTGACTCTAGCTTTTCCAGAGCAATAATGTGTCTTCAATAAGAACCCAGCCCTAAATAGGACTACTAATTCAAATTAACACATGTTCAATATGCAAATCCCATATGAAATCAATTAAGCATTATATGCTGAATTGTAGGATAGCAACTTCCATGCTATATTGTTATATGGATCAATGAAATGCTTAGTTTCAGACATCAAATATAACAAGGAATCACTCTGATATATTCAGAAATACATTCTTAATAAATTGATTGAGAGTAACAAGGCTAATAATATTAAGAACCTGAAAGGTGTTGGTGAAGCAGCTTAGAGATTTATTTCTGCTCTCTCTACAAGTCCCATTGGAACTATCTCATCACTGACAAGAACAACTTTTCTTTTAGATGCAAAGTCAAGGCCTAGTTTAATCTACAAGTAAACAGGAACATTACTCCTAAGAAATATAATAAAACAAATAAACCAGCATCTATTTCTGCTCTTCCTCCTCTGATCCTGGCAAAATCCCCAAAAGAAGTTGTTGAGATCTCAAATTTTTTCAAGAAAAACCCAAATAATAAAGGAAAAAAATTCATATACTCAAGTATCATCTACTAACTCCAATACTACTAGGGAAACTCTGAAAATTAAGAACATCCAGAAAATAATCAGCAGTAAAAGCAAGCTATTATGGTGCACTTGGATACTAACATTTTTCTTTTTCTTTTATCTATTTTTCTTGATTTAATATTTCTTTTTCTTTTGATTTTATTTTTCTTTTGGACAATGAAGAGGTATGTGATCATGGTCACATGACATATCACATGATGTGAGGTCATAGGCCTAGATTGGGTAAGAGCAGACTAGAAGAATAACATCAAGGAGTATGTTAATAGTATGTCTATCTTATAGTGAATATATAATACACTCATGGATGATGTATGAACTTTAGGGTAGGGTTAATTATTAGTAGCATAGACCATCTGTAATTTATATAAATAGGGTAGCAATTCAGCAGAGACTTTTTGTCAAGTTCTTTTATGATCTCCATAACAATATTCTACTGAGAGATTTATTATTTGTACTTTATTGGTCTTTATAACTAGTGGTTGCTACAACACAAGCTCAAACCAAGGCTGAATATAACCATAAAGAAACTGTCAAGGAAACAAGTAATTATCTCTATAAGCTTGAACAATACTAACAAGTTCATGAATAATTTGAGCTCATATGTTACTAACATTAACAGAGCTTTAAAGAACATCAAATCAGATATTATGGCTGATTTCATTCACATCAAGAACAAGGGAGTGATTATCACCACCAATAAGGTTGCTGGAGCTCTTGATTTCCAAAGTATCAAGAAATATGTCAAAAATACTGTCATAAACTTCATTCAGCTTGTATCTCTATAACAAGTAGATCTATATTTACAAACCAAGTTGCATTGGAAAGCCCCAAATGAGGGCTATCTACACATATGTGGGATATACAAAAGTAACAACAAATAACTGAGATATCAGGCCATCAGTAGCTTTTACAGCTTTGTCTACTAATATCTTATAAACAGCTGAACAGATTTGTATTGCGTTGGAAAGTGCTCATCAATTTGTTTACAACAATATATGATGTGTTTCAAAGCAATAAGTATTGGTAGAGATACAAGCATATCAATATAGTGACATAATTAGTTACCTTCTAAAATTAGCCTGACAGCTGCTATGATAGATGACAGCTCCCATCAGATACAAGTTTTGATCATATGATGGCAACAGCTTGTACACAGACTATCACTCTTTTGTATATATACTTTTATGTCTAAAGATTAGACTTTAGACTTAACAATGTCAATTATTCTTGTTGATTTTATTTATCACCTATTATTATTATCTCTTTATACTGAACCTCTGAAACACTACTAAGTTCAAGTATCACAACTAGTGAATAGCTTATTTATAATAAATATAAATGGCATTAAAGCAAATCAAGTGGAAACATCTAGACTATCTCAGTCTAAATTATTCCTTAAAATGATCAGTATTCCTTATATTTCAGAAACTATTCACACTCCTACTACAGCCGATATAATAGAGAAGATTATCAAGAAAAACCACATCTTCAATAATAAGATACTTACATTGAGGCTCAGAGTCATTAAAGTTTCTCTGAAATCAGACATGTTAATTGTGTGGATTGATACCTGGGATGCTCAAAGTGGTGCAAAAGCCAAAAGCCTTATTAACTAATGCTTTAATGTTGGTAGCTACATTACTACTATTCACAGAGCAAATATAAACCTAGAAGTTTCTTAATATAAGAATTGTTGGAAATAGGGGCATGCTACTGGTGCATGTAAACTTCAAGGGGTTAGATATGTAAAATGTAATGGCCTACACAAACTCAAACATTATTGTTATTTTGCCTAGTATTACAAGGCTAATAAAAAAACTAATACTCTTAGATTAGAGACAAAGAAAGGGAAACTGTGCCCACATATCTTCAAATGCTCAAACTGCAAAAGAGACCACTAATGTCAGAGTTGTGAACAATAGACTTGGTTTTATTCTATTTTTCTTTTCTTTTTTCTTTATTTTATTTTAAGGTTTTTTTCTCTTTTTATTTGGATATAGGCAAAGAAGGCAAAATGTGATGTCACATGTCACAGTCACATACATAGCACATAGATGTGACTTGGTAGTTACATAGTTCACATACTCACATGATGTAATAGAATGATATAAAAGGTTCTAGAGACAATGATGTCATACAGAATAGATAACACATGGTCATCAGAGTAGGGCTAAAGAAGTGTAGCATGGACCATTAGTAGCTAGTATATAAGATAGGCATCTTATACTTAGGAACTCTATTGAGTTCTCTTGTATTACTTAATACAAGAGTGGTCAAAAGACTACTCTTTTCCTAATCCTTGAATCTAAGTCATAATAATAACCTTAGATAAAATACTTACTAGTTTTAAAGATACTTCCATATTTGTACTTACTCATGCACAAATTAGTCTCTCATGTTTCACCTCCTAGTAGTCTATTACTTAAACTCCAGGTCATCCTATATCTTAGAAAATATTTTTATAATGTGTTAAGAGACTATGAAAAGATGTAGTGTTAGAGCAGAACTCACTTTGAGCAGATATTTGCAATTAACTGGACTATTATCTATGTAATTGAACAAAATACTCAGATTGCAGATCAAGCCTAGAGGTTTATCTATAGATGAACAACATAATCTCAGATAATAACCTTTGTTATGGAACACTTTGAATACTAATAATTTTTATTTTATTTTATTTTATTTTTTCTGATTTTATATGAATTTTTTTCTTTTTATTTTGGATGATGGAGATGCATGTGACACAGAATTCACATGACAGGTCACATGATGTGATGTCATATGCCTAGAACATAGTAGAAGGGTCTGAAAGATGACATTAGAGCATATAGAGATAATATAGTGACCTTGAGTAGGAAATAAGGTGGATATGAGGATACAACATGGATATAAGAGCAGGACTAATTATTAGTAGCACAGACCAAGCATGTTTTGTATAAATAGGACTCTAATATAGAAGAGACTCCTTGTTGAGTTCTCTTGTGAACTTCCCACATTATATCTACTTAAGAGATTTACTCACTGTATAGTCATTGGTATTTGTAACTAGTAGTTGCTATAACAACCTTGGCCTCAACTTATATATTGTGCCCACTATCTATTGTATAGTTGTAATTTCACTCAGTTAAATCTTAGTTAGAGCTTAGTCAATTTCCAGACCAAAGAATTATGGAGTATCTACTTAGTCTTATATACTAAGTTTGTAGTTGGAACTGTAACTAGAGAATAGTTGTTATGACTTAAGTCCTTGAGTAAAAACAAAAGATGACTTTTGTATTGAGTAATACAAAAGAAATCAATAGAGTTTTAAGTACAAGATAGTCTACTCTTGTTATATATCAAGTCTATCTATTTTGAAAATATGTTTCTGTGAAAATGCTGCCATTACAATATCTATAAGACAAGCCCATCTTCCATGATAGCTATTCTTCTTGCAACATGTCTCCATGGTAATAATGCAATAATCTGGATATCCAGTCTTCTATAATAGGAATATTCTGAACTCAGTCTTCTATGGGAGAGTTCTCCTATCTTACCATCAGTATCTCACTACTGAAACTCCAAGTATCTCTTATATATCTAACTTGTATATCAGACTAGTTACACTGTAATTCACTAGTCTAATAATCAATGAAGATAATTCTTATTAAACTTGATCTCTAGTATTCAATGATGACATACCAAATTAGTATTTATTTCCATCTCAGGCTTTATTTATTCATCTGAAGTTGTAACTATGTGGTAGACAGATAGTGCAGCATATAAGCTAAAGCCAAGATTGTTCGAACAGGTCTGTATCACTGAGCTTATTTCATAGAGTTTATATACTTTACATATTTCCAAGCTAAACCTTATGGGCTTTTGTCTCCTAGTGTGAGCTGTATCTGACAATCCTATGTACTACAGATTATAGTCTATGTACATACTATAACCAACATACCCTAAAGTGCATATACTTTTCATAAGACTAACATATTGTTATTATGCTATATAATATGACTTATTCCAGAACCTTCTATATCCTTCTTTGTATGATGAGATTATGTGACATATGTGATGCCACATTATATTCTTCATCTAAGTCTAAAATAAAGAAAAGTGAAAATGAAAAATAAAATAAATTCATGATTCACAACTCTGATAATAGTTGTGTAAGAAATAACTAAAGAGATATTATAGGGATAGTTTCTAAAATATAAAATGACTGGAAGTTTAGATAATAATTTGCCAAGAGATGAAACATAAGAGGCTAATCTATATATGGACAAGCATAAATGTAAAAGTATACCTAGATATAGTTAGAGTTCTAACCAGAAGTCAGTTTATAATATAACGTTTTCTTAGTTATTTCCTACACTACTATTCTCTTAGTTACAGTTCTAACTATAGAACTCATTATTTAAGACTAATTAGATACTCCATATATTATGACTCAAGACACAAGTGCTATGGTTAAAAGTGAAACCTTGGATTGTGTTATAACTGATACCTTGAGAATACAGCATAGAGTTAGGTTGAGAGTATAACAACATAATTGGCTACACTGAAGTAGTCTCAATCAGTGCCTCATGTAGTAGGTGCCACAATCTCATTGTTTCCTTCTTGTTTCCTCATACTTTATGACTTGTTTGCCTCATGGACTATTCACTGTAACAACATGTTCCATAGTATATATAGTGTAGATACATTTCTGTATCCTTACACTTTACCACTTGATATATCCCTTTATTCTTTCTCAAGCCTTTGCCTAAGTGCAACCTAAGCTCTAGCTTAAGGTCGTAATAGATTGAGTTAATCATAAGAGAACTCAATAGAGAACTCTGTACAGAATTATCTACCTTATATACTACATACAAATAGTTCATGCTCCACTACTTTAGCCTATCCTAAACAGAACCCAAGATGAAGACATTTTACTTGGGATTTCATCTAAGATTTCCATATCAATTTGATGATTTTGAGTTATATTGAATAATGAGTACAGAGTATACCAAAGATCATTGATTTCAAGATATAGCCAACTATTATATTTGACTGCTTTGATAGCTGAGAGTTTGTGCTTATTAACCCAGTTTATAAGTTCCCAGGAACCTCTCCTTTTATTGGAGATCTCTTGAATCTTGAGATCAAAGAATGTGCATTTAGTAATCTTAACCATTTTCTTGAACTGTTTCCAGTCCTCTATACACTTAGATGCCCTATAATTATCAAGGTCTCTACTGTAGTTTGCATCTCACCAACTCTTGGAGTGCTTTGTGATGTTGACTACTTTTGAATTCTTTATCCAAATATTTTCCATTGAGCTGGCAAATTTGCAAATAATGCTATTGAGGCAATTAACATCAGATATGTTGTCAGTGTCAATACTTCTGATTGCTTCGATCAATTCCTTGATAAAGGTATGCTCTTCCTCACTGTCTTTGACAATTGTATGCTTTTTAGTCTGGACATGTTCCTCAACTATAGAAATAGTAATTGTTAGATGGGCATGATCAGAGATAAGTCTCTATTCTAGATGAATTGTGTGGTTGTCAAGTTCATTTGATCTGAAGTAGAGAAATATAAGGTCTAGGACTGAGTTTAGATCTTGACAGTCATTGGAGTACCTAGTAGGGACTTAGTTAGTAGGAGTAGAAAGTCCTAAATTAAAAAAGCCTATGATAATAAAGAGGTTATTGCTATGAGATGAATAGTGAGGGTAGAGAGGGTCCCACAAATTATCACTAATATTCAAGTCACCAAATATAATCAAAAGATTTCAAATATTGGCTTCAGTATCCTTGAGATACTTCAAAGCTGATTGAGAAGAGTCAGAATAAATATTCATTATATAGAAAGTATTGCTATTGTTGAAGAATGAAATGAGTAAAATATCTCTACAATTAAGAAGATCTTTACAAAGTGAAAATCAAAGACAAGACAACCTGATATTAAAATAAGTGACAACTCTTGGAAAGTCATTGTTACTTGTTGAATTCCTAGAAAAGGTGAGCTAATTTGAATGATTAGGAACTCCAACCAGTTCTTTTTCTTCACTACATCTTAAACTTAGTATGAAGTGAATAGTAGTCGAAGAAGGTTCTTGAATGAAAATCAAAAGAAAACTTTGTCCCAAGAATTGTGTTAACAATCAAATTGTTTTTGCAAACATTATGTGAAAATATTTTAATATCTTTAATAATCATGAATCTTTACCATCCACAGATGAACAGATTGATTGTTTTCTACTTTTGCAAATTTTCAAATATTCCATTGAATGTCATTCCTTATTAAACCTATGTTACCAGAATGGACAAATGTTCAAGTCTGCTTGGTTGTTATGACTTAAGCTTATGTGTAAAGCAAAAGACACACTCTTATATTAAGTAACATAAGAAAACTTGATAGAGTTTCTAAGTACAAATTGTCTATCTCATACATGAACTACTGTTGGTCTGTGCTACACTTCTTTAGCCCTACCCTAGTGACTATGTTTTCTTCTCAAGGTCAACATGTGTTATCCATGCTATATAACATTATTGTCTTTAGAACCTTCTATGTCATTCCATTGTATCATATGAGTGTGTGATCTATGTGACAGTGGCTGTAACCTATATGACCACCAAGTCACATCTATATGCCATGTATGTGACTGTGACATGTGACATCTTCTTTGCTTATATTTAAATAAAGAAAAAGAAAAAGACTTCATACTAAAATAAAGAAAAAAGAAATAGAATAAAACCAAGTCCATTGTTCACAACTCTGACAGTTATAGAGTGGAAAGGCTTAGAAGTTTTTGAAATTAGTCTATAATACAGGACTTCATCTAGATTAATGGGATTTATAAAGTAATTATTAGAGATGGATATTGTTTGAGAAGTAAAAAAAGGAAGAGAAGTTAAAAAATAAGAGTGGGCAATCTAAGACTACCAGACTAATAATACTTTAAAGGTAAAGATTCTATTCTGTTATTAGAATAACTGTCATATGCTAAGTCCATCTGGCTAGAGTATACATCATTGCAGTGATACTATCTTATCAACATCTAATCTACAAGCCCGCCTTCTATAGCAGCTATCTTTCTTATAATATGCTCTTATAACAGTGATGGAACAATCTGAAAATTTTATCTTCTATAATAAAGATACTCCTATCTAACTCAGTCTTCTATAACAGAGTTATACTTCTGTTAGTGTTCTATTACTAAAACCTCTGCTCAGAGCAATAGAGGTTATATCACTGAAACTCTGAGCATCTCCTATAGTTCTTTCTTATATATAAGACTAGTAGTTATACTGTAACTTCCTATTCTGATAATTGATAAAGATAATTCTTATTGAACTCAATCACTAGTATTCAATGGTAACATACCAATTAGCACTCACTTCTATCTCAGACTTCTTCCTTTTATCTAAAATTGCAACCATACAACAGATAGATGGCATAACACATAAGCTAAAGCCAAGATTGTTCCATAAGTCTATATATTATAGAGTCCAGTATATCAAGTACAACATGTCTTTAAAAAAGCCTAAGAAAACAGAATAAAGTTTCCCAAAAGTGGCTGCTATTCTAAATATACTATAACTTATTATAATCTAGTAGAATAATACTGAGCTGACATATGAGAGATGATATACAAATAGTTAGATACCTAGGCAAACATGTCTAGAACATCATTGTCAGACTTATGAAGTCT
>Ga0157364_1002877_pt1 | contig 16427 bp, 5 predicted proteins | sample AttsexASBM2_FD_111476 | JGI IMG/M metagenome (GOLD analysis project Ga0157364, IMG submission 111476) | Fungus gardens microbial communities from leaf cutter ant in Ribeirão Preto, State of São Paulo, Brazil - Atta sexdens ASBM2 | ecosystem: Host-associated > Fungi > Mycelium > Unclassified ...
ATATATATATATATATATAGTCTTTAAATATCAGTATTTTATTAATCCTCCGTTTGCAATCTTAGCACGGATAAAATTTCATATTTCTCCAAAACCAAGTAGGGAAGAATTTTAGTTCCCATCCTAAATATAACATCTTGTTAATAAAGTACCTATTTGATAATATAATATAGATGTTGGAAAACAATCCTAAATTTTTTCTACATTTTTTGGGAGCTTATAATAGTACTCCCTAAAAATCTTTGGAATGAAATATCTAAGTCTAAAGAGTGAATTAATCTTACTCTTAAAAACTGACAGTTGAACCAGTTTTTCAATACTGGCTCAGTTGTCACTTGTTGTCACTCTTTAGAATTAGATCCCATTCTAAAGATTTTAGAGAGTGTAAAAACTTGGGTTGGACAGAGGGAATAAAAATGATTGCAGGAGGAGATTAAGTTTGAAGGAAAAGTAGCTTCTTTGTGGGAAAGAGGAGAACAGCTGGGAAATGAAAGAAGAGTGTAGGATTGCTTGCCCTACCGAGCGGCACTCCTACGCGACAACGCGGACAAGTCCGGGTCCATACGATATATCTATACCTACTGACAAGATAACGTTAGTAAGACGCTATTTCACGTACGAATACTCGCGCAGTGCCACTTAGAGCTGGTATGAGTTCGTGCAACGCCCAACACCCACGCGTCTCTCAATGCATTCGCCGAGCCTTATGCAGTAACATTATCCTCGCGCTCGCGTTCTCTCTGTGTCTGCTTTTCTTTGCCACTCTCCACTCTCGCCGTCCGGAACCTGTGGGAAATTTCAAAGGTTCGCTCTCTCTCTCTCTCTCTCTCTCTCTCTCTCTCTCTCTCTAGAAAAATACCAGATCCGTTTTTTGGTTTCTCGGTCAAGCGACACATTAATTCCGCGTCAACCGCGTCGTCACCATGATTTTCTGCTTCCTTTCCTTCGTTTCTTTTCTCGCGAGAATCTACGAGAATCTGAGTATAATCGACAGCAGGCCATTGATCTTCCCTTTTATATAAGAAACTCTACCGCTTGTCGAGAAACGTCGAGAATCGTAAGAAACTTGGATCGTTCTTATCCACATCCGCAATCGTCCTTTCCGCATCCTTGTTTAATTAAGATCCTTGTGGCGGAATCAACGTAACGAACGGATCTATTAAACCGAACGACTAAATAACATTTGTTAAAAACATGCATTGCAGCCGATGCGGCGGCGGTAAACGGTTTAATCACCCCAGTCGTTAACACGGCCCTGGTGGAGCAGGAAATTGCCTTGCAAAAAGATTCTCGGTTCCGATACCGTGAGTTGATAATACACCCGGTAGATAGCAATAGGACTCTAAGTATAGCTATCGTATAGATATTACGCGTTCTATGAGCGAAGACGGCAATGACCCCAGGACTGGCCTCGCGTTTCTTTCATCTTTCCGCCTTTACCGAATTTTCATTCGATTGAAACGACCACGTCATTCTAGTAGTATGGAATAATTTTAGAAGTTAGCGAACAAGTCGATGAACTCACAATGCGTACGTAGAATTACTTCTATACGTATAAATGAATACACTGTAATAAGAAATGTGTTTTATTCTTGTTCAGTTTTTTAGACACTTCAAAGATGTTTTACATTATATATTTTAAACACTATGTATTTTAAATCCAAACACGTAGTTTTGTCTATTAAAAAAATTTAAAACTAAGTGTTTTAAAAATGAAGACAGGAATAAAACATTTTAATATCTTAAAATGAAACACTTCTTTTTCCCAATGTAATGGATATAAGAAACGCTAATTTTGTAAGAATCACCATAGTTTCCGTTTTGTAATAAATATTATATATACTTGTTGATTTAAATTAAAAGATGTGTTTTAATATTTTTTGAATTAAGAAAATATTTTGAGATAAACTGAGATATTGAAATCTTTTTGAATTCATTTCGGAATAGATACATTTCTGTATTGATTAAATTGTTAGAAATAGTTGCTTTATTAATGGCTCAAATATACACAGAATTAAATCATCACTCATATAAGTTATTCCCTGTGAAATAACCGTCGGAAATATCGTATACCGTATATTGTGAAATTATTGACAGGTGTTTAAAATACGCGCTTTTCTAAATTGCATTCGATTAGACTGTGACATTACCGCTAGCGAAGCTAGCCGGACTTTTCAATGTATTTCCATGTTTGTCGACAGGTACATCTTTAGTTAGTGGTCTGTTATCGATGAAAGCAACTCCACTGTCGAAGGTTACGCAGAGCCGGAAGAGAGAATTCTCATCGGCACTCGATTAAACGTTTATAAGTAATGTTACGCACTTCTTGGGCAAGAACGATTAAGATGATTCATATAAAATCAGTTTACTAACGGATTTATTCTTGTTAGCAATATATGAGGATATTCCTGTAACCGCCACGGGCTCATCGATAGCTCGATTACTCTTGAAATTATCCTGCCTTATCTCGTTGTGGCATAGCTAGAATTTTCTCGCGTTAAATGAGATGAGATCTCCTTTTATTTTCATTGCAAACATTATTTCTGAACTTTTTAATTCTTTGTTGGAAGAATTAGCAAGTTTGTATTTTTTTAATTCTTTGTTTTATTATATAGTTTTATTTTTTCACTCATAGATATATACCATTATTATATTTACTCGAAAAAAAAAAATCGAGTTTGCTAAGTTATTTAAAATTGTAGATAGATACAAATCTGAAAATAATTTTTTTGAATCATTAAAATAATTATACATATATAGGTTTTTTAAACATGAAGGGAATTCTGTAAAATGTTTTGACATTCTAGCAATCAGTTTGAGCATTCTACATAATTATTTTGATGGTCCAACAATATTATTTTCAGATCGGTACGTAGCTAAATTTTTAAATACTTTAACAAAACCATTCAATAAAACTATTTCGTATAATAATTCAAATAAAATACTGGTGAAACGGAAAATGTCTTATGTGACTAGTCTAACAATGAGAAAGGTGAAGGCATAAATAGCGAAATCGATATTTCACGTAACAATTGCGAATGCCGAGAGTCTTATTTTGCGTCATATTACGAATTGTAATTTAACGTAGACCGTACATACCGCGGTGATTTCCCAAAGATCCGCTAAATAAATCGCTATTTTTCAGTTCAGACATCAATTTTAATTTATAATTTATATTATTTATCTTGTATAAAATAATCCGTCGTAAAATTAAGTTCGAATATACTGGGATCATCGTACATGCAGTTTTTCTATCGATCTACTTATAATAATTACATCTTGTTAACGAAGAACAATTATTTATCTTCTGAATGGTTTATGAATCTTATATACTCTCGAGAGTGAAATATTTAGTCTAATATCATTCCTAATTCGCTACACGTGATGGCCTACCTTCGTGCATCGATTGGCAGTAGAGAGATCACTTAACCAGTAGTTTTCATCGAATTAAGAGAACTAATTAGAAAGTAGCGTTGTAACGCATTGTTAGCGAAGGTTTCTGTCCGATTAAATATGGGAATGTTGTAGCGACCAAATTATTCTTCTTTGTATAATTAAAGCTTGTATAATTAAATGTATTTTTTATCTTTTTATTCTCCCATTTTTAAATCTCCATGTTTAAATTATTTTCGAAGATATGTCATCTGGCTTGGAATAGCGACAGGCACTTCCGGGTAGATGCCTTCGGACAATATTTTTTACATTTAATAATAATAATTTCTGATAATAATTTCAAAGCACTTTAATTTATGGGATTCAGAACTGTTGCCAATAGTATTAAAAACGATCATAAATATCGCGGGGCAGCTTCGTTTCGGCTTCGAAACGATCCTATTCGGCTTGAAACGAGCACGGCCTACTCGCTTTCATTCATCCAACGTCCTTGCGCCACTTCTCTTTTCCGTAGGGGGGAACCATTACAATTGCACGCGGACAATGATTCGATATCGGAGAGGACTTAGAGAGACCTACCGCTGCGGTCTCGAAGGTAACGAGACGTGAAGCGATATTCGAAGACCACGTTGTACGTCAAAGATAAAAAATGCTCTTTGTATTGCGACGAGCGACGATAACGACGAAAAGGGATGAGAAGGCTCTCAGGGAGGATGCGTAAGTGCACTGTAAACGAGCGTCTGTGACGTTCCCGAGCGACGCAGATTGAAATTGATCGATCAAAATTCTCGGCAACCGCGAACGACCAAGTCAGTAATTCGCGTCGTGAGGTCGTTGAGACTACCAACCCCGCTTCATAACCGGCGGCTACTCGTCGCTGCCGGGTGTCATTGTTGTAATCGTGCTCGTCACCGATGTCATTTAGGAAGCGTAGGCGAACTACCTCGGGGTCGGCGAACAATGGCAAATAGTTGGCTCGTTATTGCTCTTCACTCACATGATGTGAATACCGCTGCGACCTGCTCGCGGCTATCAAACGGATCAGCGCGAACGAGATCGTTTACACGATGTTAATCGACATCGAAATTAAGGATTTATCATATCTATTTTTACAAATCACAATATTTGTACTTTACATAAGTTGTACATATAAAAGTTGTATTTATAACATTCTATTTTTTTTTAATGAAACGATTTTATTGTTTATTTATTTTATTTTTTATTATTTTTATTATAAATTAAAATAAATTAGAAAGTAATAAGAATTAAAAATTTTTTTATATAAATATTTTAAAGTGTTCAAAATGATTTATGCGAAGTTTCATTGCGAGTCAAAGATTAATTACTAAGATATAGAAGAAATAAATATTTTATTTATTTATAGAATAATTAATCTTCTGTATCGCAATGTAACTTTTCATAAATTATCTCGAATATTTAAAATATTTTTATTTAAAGAATTGAGATTTTGTCAATATTTTATAATATAATTACAAAACAAAGAGTGTCTCGAGAATGTTAAATAAGATAAAAACAAATCGGGCTAATGAGAGTTTGCGCGGTAATTAGTGCGAAGATGATCAAATTTTTCAATTTATGAACTTTTAATCAATGTACTATATATATTATACAACGCGAATAATAATAATTGCATATGTTTCGGCTTCATTCATTTCGAGCCGTCTTCAGTGTATTGTGCTTAAAAATTAATTCTTCTTTATTTCATAATATATTTTCATGTATTTTATTAGAATCTAGATAAAAAAATATTACAACTTATTGAAATAACTTTTGATCCAAACGACAAAACGTCACGAATTTTTTATATTATTTAAATGCGATTTAAAATTTTTTAACTTTTACTTTATTTTGAAAATATGTGTAATACATTTTTAATCATGAAATGAGTGGATCTTGAGCTAAGAAGGTTACATCTTCGGAAGGATGCGGATGGAAGAAGAGATCGGTGATTTAAACGGCTGCGACGAGATCATTATGCAAAATACGTTGCATGTCACGCTTTTGAGGAGTGCTCAAGTTACGTCATCGTAGATTTTATTTTCGGCTTGTCGCGTGAGATTGCCCTTGTCTTCTCGAAATTATATATGCCGGAATCACGTCGATGTTTCAAATCGCTGGATCACGTTTCTATCGATCGACTGTCAGTTTTATATTCACCGTATTTTACAATCTTTGGATATCTCTTCAATTCATCGCATGTCGCATACAGAGTCCTTTGATCGTAACGATGGAATGCCAAAAAGAAAAGTGTCTGAGAAAGCGGATGAAAAGTGGGCGAAGCTTGTGAATTTGTGTAACCAGTACTCGCACGCGTTTTGTCATTTGGTTTTTTTCTATTTAGACGGAACACGCGCGAGTGGAAATCCGTGAGAAATTTCCATCTATACACCTCTAATCTACCCACGTCGGTTATGCACGCACACCTGCGTCGGCCGAGACAATGTTACAACGATTCTCCGCCGCGAAACTCTTCGTTCCTTTATCTTACATATATTACATATATAGTTTGACAAGTCGCCCACGCGACGTTCATGTAGCAACAGCGGTGTCGATTCCGCGGATGTTCCTCGAGAATTTCGCGATTCTCTCGCATTCGTGTCTTCCACCGTGCATCGCTCGTCGCACTTTAGCACCCGAGTAACTCGCGATAAAATAACTCGTACTCGAGACTTTCGCTCTTTTGGTATAATTATTTACCATTTTTTCCCAAAAGTTTTTCTCTTTGCTATAAAGATCAAACACCTCGGCATCGCTGCAACTTAATTTTTCTATTTTATTAGCATCTTACTTTCTCACAACAAAACAACTTTCTCGAAAAAATTACTCTAAAACTTATTGTAAGGATGTATTATTAATGTTTGATACGCCTAATGTATAAGGATAATACCGTGTGCAATTCTCCTACACTCGTTTCCCAACGCTGACAGGCAGGCACCGTTTTCGCTTGCGTTTCGTGCCACGGCAGTCACGAGCCTCATGCGAGTACAACGTGCGAATTTAAAATCGGCGGCGATATAATTAACACGCCAATCAGTAACAAAGGATCGGTGCGCGCATGCACGTCGCTCTAATGACCGGCGATGCGCCGGCAATTAATGAGTCCGGCCATGTACAGCCCGTTAATTATATAAAAGTTCACGCTTTCCTCGCTCGCGGCACGTGTCTCTTCTTTCCGTCTTGTTTTTTTCATTTTTATCTCTTACTTCCTCCGTCTTGTGCTTCCTCTCTTTTTTTCTTTCCACCCGCGCCCGCTTCATTCGCCGGTATCATTCCCGTGGTTGCACGCATAATTAGTGTTGTCGTGTACCATATTTGGCCACGGTTGCGTGCGCGTTTGTTTGGTAGTACCAAGCGGGATTTATCGTGATGCATCATTATTGGAGCGAAAGGGAGATTCCGTATCTATCTATTTACTACGCCGTGCCGTTTCGCGGCAGAATTTGCGCGAATCAGCGAACGATTTTGCGTTTTCACGTGAGTTTTCTAATACTGCGACTTGTTACGGTACTGAACGTCTGTATAAAGAATAGTTTCATCATTTATTAGATACTCGGAGATAGTTTTCATTCGATGGTCTCATTTGATGTAATTAATTCGAATATCTTTTTCCCACTCCAAGAAAGTGAACACTTAAATATTAATGGATCAAATTTAAAATCAATTCTCTCACGGAGAAAATTTTTTCTTATAATTTATCCTGAAAATATGGTAGTCTTGGAACAACGTTATATTTCAAAGAATTTTATGTAAATTTTTCTCATTCACTAATAAAATTATAATAAAATATAAGATAAGTTTGATTAATTTTACTGAAGTGTATAGTAAAAATCTTTAAAATATTGTATTGTACTATATTTTCAGAGGGCAAATTAAAAAAAATTCTCTCTGTGAATAATATTTTGCTATTTTTTTATATTTGTTACATTTTGTTGTTTTTTTATATTTTGTTACATTTTAACTTCCAAATGTGTATAAAAATGTATTATTTTAATTCAAAACATGTAATTAAAAAAAATAGCTAATCAACTTATCTAATCAATTCATTCCTTTGATTAAATTGTTTAGTTAGAAAATAAATGGCATTCATATTAACATAAATATATTATATATAAATAATATATTTATTAATAAATAATAAATTAAATTAAGTTAAATTAATATATTTTCTCAATTAATTTGTTTAACTCCATTATTTTCATTAATTTGATAACATATTGAATAGAAGAAGAATGGTGATCTATAAGAGTAATTAAAAATAACTCAAATTGGATATAATTTAATACTACGAGTTAAACATCGATTTTAAATTCTAGAGCAGACATTTATCAATTCATAAAAATAGCGATTCGAATTTGAGCCTACTTGGAATTTGGCCTCTATAATAAATATTCAAATCGCTATTTACTGTTGCCTCAGGATTACGGACCACTATATAAACATAAAGTCTCCTCTTCGTTCGCAAGAATAGAGGCACCCGGATCCCCGACTCGCAGCAGTGAGAAAAATGCGCCCGCACGTCGCGTAATTCTACGCTCGCGTAGGTGCGCGAACAATGCGTGCGCGCGTGGCGTGTCAAAAGACGACGATGCCATCGTCAGTTCTAGCTCTCGCTGCTATCGTAAGAGATTCCTTCTTACGTTACGAGAGAGAGAGAGAGAGAGAGAGAGAGAGAGAGAGAGAATTAAGAGTAACAATATATTACTCGTATACTGAGAAGAAGTTTTCCATGCAATAGATTACGCAGCAAGGACGGGTTAATCATGTTGCCATAATTAAAATTTCGTAGATAAAAAAATTTCGTGGTTTTCACAATCAATTCCAAGAAATTTCTAGGATTAATTAGTTGAGTTCAGCGGGCGTGCGATATTTCCATCCCGAGTATTCTCTGTTAGCATTTAGGTATCTTTCATAAATATCTCTTTCAATTGATGTTTCTTCATTATTCTAATTGTATAATTAATGTTTTCACTGTGTGCAGAAATCGTAATCGTTCAGACTTTCACGTTGATCCTTTGCTCTGAGGTGGCACCTCGGGGTTTCCTCATTCACGAAACATCATATATATATCTTTTTTTTCGCTCGGTCTATAACGGGTGGCGTATACGCTCTGCTTACGGGGATTTCTAACATCACGGCTTGCTGCTCGCAAGGCGGCCTTAATGGCCGAGTTATATTAACGGCGTCTTACTCTTCTTTTTTCGTTTTGTCCAATTCATGAGAGAAAGCGCGCTCCGGGATGCGTCTGTGGAACGAGTATGAAAAGCCGTTTGCGAATTAGCGAATTAGCGGTTCATTTTTGATCGACATACTATATTATTGTAATGCGCGTGTCGTTTTGCGCCGTGGCGTTTTCGCAGGAGATTAGACAGGCTCGATTAACATTTTTGTAAGACAGGCAACCGACGAGCGGCCTCGTTAAATCAGTAAGTTGAGAACGTCGCGTGTCTTATTACAATTTTAGACGTAATCGATGACGATACTTCTGAGCAGGAAGTACATATAATTAAGACAATAATTCTTAATTATTATTTTACTCGATACATCACCAGTTGACGTGGCCTGAGATTTCTCTTTTCTTTATACATACTATTTTCGTATTATTGTGTTATTCGGTCAGGGCGAACTAAAAGTTCGCAGGGTATTGCGTACACACATTCAACCGCATATATCGAATCGCAGTATGATATCGGAATGTAACAATCACGTTACACCACGATTCGCTCGGCCGAATCTCCGGAGGCGCGCGGCGCGGCGCGGCGCGGCGCGGCGCGGAGTTACGTACAGGTATACGGTATATTACACGTGATGTACACGTGCTAGCCCGCTATCGATTTCGCGAGCACCAATTATTTTCCTCTTGCGCCGAGGACGTCTACCTCCGGCCGCCGGGGGTGGATGGGTGGCACCGCGGGGGCTGCGGACGGAAAGGGAGCTCGACGGCGGTTGCGATGGCGCAGGGCCACTGGCCGCCGAGGTCAAAGTACGCCGATGCACAGTTGAAAATCCATTAAGCGAGATCGGGCCGTTCGCGGTATTGTAAAAGTATTTACCGCGCGTGCATTCGCGGCGACTCGCGTGATTACCACTTAATTGCGTTACCGCGCTTCTGTCCTTCTCGGATGTCTGAATAAAGCACCAAGCGTTGAAAAGCGTATTTATAAAGTTAATCCACTAGCGATGTCAACGGCATACGCCCGTTACGTGTACACGGTAATTTAGAGAGTCGTGACCAAAAATGTGCCTGAAATATTTGAAACTTAGTCGTGGAGAGGCGGGAATTCGAGGCTGTATACGTAACTCCGATATTATCCAGACTGTACGAAATTACACTACTTTGCCGTGATTATTGTCGACGTAGGTCGGTGACATATTACGGAATACCGCAACGGATGGTCTAATATAGCCGTCCTCAGTCGAAACCGCGCGTTCCATCAACATAGTTCGAGCGCAAGCGGACGATGAGCATAGAGAGTATGTACGTGGTACAATTACGGGCTTGAGGTGTCCACATCGCGAGCGATAATTAAGAGAATGTGTACTCTGAGTACTCAGCCGCTTCTACTCTGGAGATAATTTGGGATAATCGCGTTATTCGCGCTCAGCTAGACTTAAATTCTTTTTATCGCGATGCGGTGATAATGAATAGTGGCATATCGATATGGTCGTCTCTTGCCAACGACTGCTGTGCGCCATCGCAATATGCTAATTGTGTTTTTACGATCACATGAACATCCTTTGACTTCTCTCTCGCCATTAATGTCCCGGGTAATTATCTCGACGACCGAGCGAGATCTAAACTAAAGAGAGAGGAGGGAGATCAAGAAAATTAAATTCTTGAGAAAATCAGGTCCAAATTTTCTCACCGCGAAACTATCAAGTGCGACGTCTTGCCTAATGTTATCCAAGTGTTGCGACTTTCGCTGCTGTTACCGCTGCAACTTTAATAGCAAGGATGCGCTTCCTCGTAGCCTGGTACGCGGCATTCTCCTAATTGGGTGTCGGCCACATACGTAATTCCGGAATTAAAAGTTACCGTACGTTTCGCCGTATATATAATTAGCTTGATGCCGTCCGGTATAGCCTACATTGCGTTTACTAGGGTAAACGTGTGCCAACTCATCGCCGTACATTCAGCTTCATGAGCGAGAATCTTTCCCACAGTACTATTACGGAATTGTATAGCTCTTTGTCGGAAGATCTTTTAAGCGATTTCTAAACTAACAGATGGAAAATTCTATTTTACTTTCTCATATTTAATGATATAGCGCATATATATTTTATTTTTATTTTATTTTTAATCAAATTAAATTAACTTTTGCATTAACTTTTACATTAATTGACTTTTTTTATAGTCTCTTGTTTCATTTTATTCTTTAATTTTAATTCACTGTGTGTGAAAATGAAATGTGTGCTAAAACATACTCTATTATATTTTATGTAATTTTATGAATAGATTTATTATTTTTATTTTAAATCGCACTAATTACTTATCTGCTATTAATTTTATTTCCTTTTTTAATGATTGTTTTAGGAAACATTTATTAATTATATTGTTAATACTTATATATTTTTATATTATTTAAATCTTATTCTAATGACGAATTATACGTGATATTTTAATTAAACGAGTTAAAGAAAGAGGATTACTTGAGCTTCTCATTCTTCTCTTGATAATAGAGGGGTAACGACCTCTGCATCTCTATTATGGCACCCATCATCTTCTCGACGTAGCTATTGGCTGAGTAGTGTATTGTTCGCCGAAAGTGTCTCTCCTATTCCCGAAGAACTTGCGGTAGGTTCGTGTCACGTTCGCAGGAATTTCGCTTGTCGCGTGACCAAAGTAACGATTGTCCCAACAACAAGGGATATCTCTGCGTATAGATTTCTCGTAGACGTGCCACTAAGTTCGTCCATTTTCCTTTTTCTTTCCTGGTTCCCTATCATTGTCATCGTTGTTGTTATTTTCCTTGTTGTCGTGCTTGGTTGTTCCATCTTCTACCTCACCGGCAGCAGATACCTGCTTTCCGTGCTAGTTATCTTTATTGTTCCTAATTATCCAGTATACTGATGCAATTATCGTTCGCTCGCTTCGAAATTTTAACTCACGCAAAATTTGTGTGAAGCACAAGTCTTTAGTCTTTATACATGTCTGATATACAATGAGCCTGCATAATGATAAAACATGATTAAAGCTTCTGTTTACTCAATGCTACTATCTCAAAAAGCGAGAAAATATACACAATAAATATTCCTGTAAAATATAATTAATATGGAAATATGTTTCAATAAAATAACACAATCGATACTTAGAATCAATGTGTGTAAAATGTATACTAAAAATTCCGAAAAATTCTTTTTGTTCTCTTAATTGATAAATAATCAGTATCTGAAAATGAGTTATGTGTAATAAAAAATGTAATAAGCTGTGTTTGCATGTTATGATAAATTAATATAGAAATAATATAGAATAATATAGAAATAAATATGATATAATTTTTTCTCAAAATAAGATTGTTTTCGGAATATTTGGTAAGTCTATTCTATCGATTGTGAAGATTGTTTTATTGAAAAATATTCAAATGATTTACAAGAATTTTTATTCTGTGTTTTCTAACTTCTAGCGCCATATTCTGAAATAGTAATGAGAGAACAGGAGTTTTAAGAATGTTTAATGAAAATTCAACAACACATAATTCTAGAAATGAGAGTAAAATGACGGCGAATGATGCAATCGCGACTCGCACAAGGAATATGTCGTTGCAAAATTGTAAAAACAAATGTACTTGTTTTCCGGATATGTCAAATCGCGCTTAAAGCCTATTCTACAATGTGTTCTTTGTTTCCTGTTTCTTGCTTTTTGCCTCTTGTTTCTTCCCCCGTTTTATCGACAATTATATTTCTTGCTACGTGTTTCCTTTCTTCCGAAGTTAACTTTTATCTCGGGCGACATAAAACAAAAAACCGGATAAGAAACAAAAAGATAAGATGTAAAAAATAGCAAAAAGCAAGAAACAAAAGACAAAAACACATTGTAGAATAACCATAAAAGATGACAAATTCATGCCAAGGAAACTTGACAGATGAAACGAAGAATCGATTTTATCAGGTCGTGGCTTAGAAGTTGAAGTGTACTGAATATCGTTACGTCGCAGCGATATTCAATCTTCTTTATCTTTCGCTCATTCGTGCCCTTCGAGCTGTGCCAACACGCTTCCGCTTATCGAGCTCATATTTAGATGGACATTTATTGCCATATTTTTATGTACCTGTCAGTGTCTCGACGACGCGGAAACGTATTTCTTTAACGATCACTCGACGATTCGAAATGATCCTTTCTTTTCAATATCCCTATAAATGAGAGTTTCGCGTGTGCACATTTAGAAATATATTCAAATATATGATATCACTTTTAATTTATATCGTTTTGAAGACGTTTTACATCTCTAACTAATCAACAGAAGAGATTTATTATTGTAGCGAAAAGTCAATTTTGTTATATTCTCTAAATCTAAATCAATGGCTAATCATTGATTATCCAAAGTATGTCATTGATTGTCATTGGTTGTGAATTCATAGTGAAATTCAACTAAAAAAAATCAATGAAATGTGAAATTAATTATATATATTATGTGCTATAATTATTTATTAGTTACATAAATTCAAATTTCTTTTCTTTTTTAGTTGCGAATTTCATTAGTATCATACTTAGTATTCGTAATTTCATTAGTATCATCTTGAGACTGATAATTGATTCTCACTAATTCAAATTTACGGAGTAAGCTATTTCTAACGGAAATTCTTTCGATTATTGCTAATAAATAATCTTGTTATTACGAAAAACGTTTCCTCGAACAAATGTCGAGGTGAATCCGGCGCGATTGTTACAGAAATTACAGAAGTATGACGAATCGAATTGTGTAACGAAAAAGAATGAGTCAGGCGTATCTTCATCATATAGTGACATAGCGCATTGATGTAGAGAAAAACAATTGTTGTTTGCGCGCGATGAAATCGACAGGTCATAACATGCTGCGTGGAATTGACAAACGCGGTTTTAACACGTTCACATATGTATACGTGGGATCTTGTGACTGCAGCTTGCCGTGAAACGTGAAAATCTCTTCCGCTCAATAAATCATACTGCGAATTACCCAACTGCGCAATCCTACCAAGCGGCAATGCAAATCTGTCGTAAGTTACAAACTCCGTATTGAATTGGACCGTACCAAAGCACGTTAGTAGCATAATCGAGAAATTCTCTTCATCCGACGACTAAAAGTTAACTGACTCACCGATAAGTAATTCCCGTCTTAATTGCACACTTAAAAAGAATAATGGAGTGAGCACACATTTTAATAGCACGTTGTTGCATCGTGACTGGTCGCCTGCAATCCTTTCTCCATTACAAGGATAGTACATTCTAAAGATATATCAAGTTGATTGTTAACGCTTAAGTCTCGATTGAGATAAATAACTATCTATTTAATTTCTCTTTGTGTCAGAGTTCGTATTTTTCTACTACGTTCTGATGGGTTTAACTATATATATCTTGGTGCATTGTTCTTATTTTCTATGACAAGTCTGTGATTCGTCTGAAAGCGGAAATCTCCCATTGCGAGTCTGCAACAGTCCGTCATATGTGTTTTTTTTTCTGTCGTGAATCGCGCAATCCGCCTCCTTTCAAAACTGATCCGGAGTCCTGGACGATGCGCCCGAGGAGGAAGAGCTTTCAAATTTCTTTCGTAACGAATCTTGAGCAAGTCGCGGCGCCGCCCGAGCGCGCTTATTATATACCGGGCCTGCAATTAGTTACGGCCGAAGATTCCGGCCAATTACGTTAACCAGGTTGACTCGCGCTATACAGAGCGCAAATGTGCGCGGATTACGTCTGCGTTCTCTTGCGGTGTTGCGCGCGAAGTCATCGAACAAAGCGAGGTGAGAGTTTTGCGAGGTCTGTACAGACGGCGATCAGTCGATACTCGTGCACATGGTGCTCCATTAATGTACATTAATCCGGGAGTAGTCCTCTTATATTTTTACGTAAACGGTCACCTGGAATGACCGTTTTTTATACCTCAATTGAAATCACTGTTATTAACAATTTATTATATTATTGTTTTCCGATTTATTGGCATTTGAATATTATGAATATGAATTTATTTACAATTTTCTGAAAAATGTAAGTAAAAACCAAACAAGTAACCAGAATAAGCACATTAAACAGCTTATTACATCAATATTTTTAAAAAATAAATATTTTTATTGACATAACAACTTTTGTATTACGATGGAATTGCATATTTAGAGATTCATAAAGAATAGTTTTTAAAAAAGAAAGAAAATATGTCTAAAAGGAAAGAAAATAGTATAATATTTAGTTTTAAAACATTCATATAATATTTTCTCACTGGGATATAAAAATACTCCAGGTAACAATTTCCGAATTAAGGAAACTTCTATCAGATTCTGCGATGGATTTACTATTGATTTTACAGTAGAAATTTGAAGAGCTATCACCATTTCTGATATTAATCATTTTTAATATCAGAGTCACAAATAAAATGTTTATCATATTATGAACTGCTAAATTACAATTCTGTTACATTCAGAGATCACATGTTTATCAACATGTGCAGGTACCTTCATCGGTTGAAACTCATTGCTTTTATTCTAATTAGACAGGTACATTCCGCGCGCAATGACTGTCGACTTTATGCCCTGAATGCTATTTGGCCCGCAATTTTCTAGGATGATGTATATCGCTTGCTTAGCAAGCGACATGGTCAAATCGTCGAGCTAATTAACTGGTGCTTTCGCGTTTTGCGAGAACATTTGCAACGAGAGCGCAAACCGACGACCACTTTGCATTCCGCCAAAGAGTTGAAAGAGTGCTGACCATAAAATGCGATTTAAACTTAACGCCGGATTGTCGTATCCAAGAATATAATGATGTTTATAAATATTGCGAGTCGACTACTACGAGCAACCAGCAGCGCTGCACGAATAAAGATGAGAGTTTATTACATGATGATTGCATATATATATATATATACGCCGCAATCGTTGGAATAAATTACGTTATGCGTTCTCGGAGGAAAAAAAAGAACGTGATGCGATCCGTATAGATGAGGTGCCCAAGAAATGTCGATCTCAAGGACAGAGAGATTGCATCGAAAGGAAAGGATCCCGGTGAAGCCAAGAGGCGAGTGACGCGAACAAGACCGATTCGCTTCGAGACCGATGGATAATCGCGCGCGGAAAAACGATCCATTGACCGGCAAATATCTAATCTTGGCAGCGCGCGAAATTGACGGTCTTTGCGCGCGCGATCCGCGACTATTCTATTACACGTCATTATTGTTGCGACAGGCGGCTCGGGGATCGATTTCGCAAGAAAGTTCGCGCGCGCAAACTTTTATCCGCGCGAACGGCCTTGCCTTTTCGCATCGCGCACGTTGCAGCTGCTGTCGTGTCGATGTGTAGGTGTCACTTGCTTTCCCGCCTTGAAAAACCTTTCACTGTTTTGCGCACCTACATACGTACAGACACGTAGTAGACGGCCGCGTTAGATCATTGCTACAAAGCTAGAGAAATCCTGGGGAGCGGTGTGTAACTTGCTTCATATAGAACTCAGCACGAGCGAGTGGATTCCATTTCGATCGCCGTACCTATAGGGTGTTGCGGAGTTGCCGGATGTATTACGCACTATTATTGTTGCGATGTGGATAATTGCTTAAAACTCACATGCGATACGAGTGGATCAAGTCTTGCCTCGGATATTTCGTGTGACGACATATCGACAAAGCGAATGCAGCCTCGTTTGCAAGGAACTTAATTAAGATATGAGGTTGAGTAGTAGTACTATGACGATGTTGCAGTCTTCTCGCAGCTTTCTTAATCTGGGAATAGTCACCTGGGATATTTTTACCTCAGTTGTGAAACGTTGTAAAATATTGTTTTATATGGATGTTATTTAACATATTTCTTTTTTAACAACTTCTGTTCTTTACGAA
>Ga0157364_1002878_pt1 | contig 16426 bp, 14 predicted proteins | sample AttsexASBM2_FD_111476 | JGI IMG/M metagenome (GOLD analysis project Ga0157364, IMG submission 111476) | Fungus gardens microbial communities from leaf cutter ant in Ribeirão Preto, State of São Paulo, Brazil - Atta sexdens ASBM2 | ecosystem: Host-associated > Fungi > Mycelium > Unclassified ...
TATATATATATATATATATATATATATATATATATATATATATATTAGGTGTAATAAAAAGAAATCCATTATTTTTGCATGAAATTGAATGGAAAAATAATGGATTTCTTTAAATTGTTATGTGTAATATGTATATAATTTTCCAACATCCAATAATTATATTAATTAAAATATTATTTATTTTAGAGAATCTAATGGATCTGTATCTTTATAGAAATATTTTTAACTTTTTCTAATTCAGTAATTTTATTAATTAAAATTGTTTAATTTAGAGAATTCAATTCTATAAAGAATCAGAGTTTCCTAACGGAGCAACTTATGGAAAATTTTGCTTTCTAAAGGTTTTCACTGAATTTGATTGTAGTTTTAGAATTTTAAAATTTAAATTTAAAAAAATAATCTGTTTTATCGTAAAACTCGGTTTTAGAAAGTTCTTGATATTTGATGAGTTTGAATATAGACTAAAAATATCAAATTTCAAAAGGACAGTGAAAGAGGACATGAAAGAGGATCCAGTGTCACAGAGTGTTCATAATCAGAGTTTTAAAGTTAATTTGGAAATCAGTTTACGTAGTATTGATGAGCTTCAAATAAAGCAAAACTGGAAATTTGAAACTGAATATTACTTCACAATTAAAAACTTTCAAAGCCGAGTTTATAATCAAATTATTTTTTTATTATTATATATTATTTTTTATATTCTGTCTATCATATTAAACCTATCATTTTGAATTGTTTATTTTTAATCTCAGATTCGAATAAAGTGTTATCAACATATTACTAAATTAAGAATTTATCAAAATTGAGCGAGTAATTTATAAAATAAAAGAAGATGACTCCAAACGGAGTCGTCGGTCATATTTGTATACAGATATTTTTTAGAACATTTTTTGAATATTAGAACTTCTTCTAATATTCAATAATTTCATTTAACGAAAATATTATTTATTTTTGCAAGCGGTATTTTAAAGGATACGTTAAAAACATTTTTAATATATATTCTTATATTTATTAATTGCAATAAATAATTGAATTAATATATTAATGTTATACAAACATACTTGCTGAATATATCTCAAAGGACAATTTTATCTTCTTTCGAAAGATAATTTTACATAGATACTTAATTGTACAGTTTTTTCGAAGCTATCGATTTCAGAGAAAGTTTTCGATTGGCCGCTGAACGACCGCAGCCATTTTTCTTGATTCCTCGACATTCGATATACCTAGATGGAGTCGTTTTTATTTTTTTTCAATCGCAGATAAATTGGGCGCCTGTTCGCGTTTTCCCGTTTCCGCTCTCTTCCTATCTCCACCTGTCTTCGGGCGCGATAATAGGAACAAGCGGTGGCGGACGGCTGCGACGGAAATAGAATTATCGGTAAAGAGTTTCGCTGACGCCCTCCGGGCAATGCCGGTTCTCTCTGCAGGCAAGGTTTGCGTGATCTTCAAAATTTATCGTCCATTACCGGCGAGATATCGTAGAATCGTTTATCCCCGCGGTGATGCCATTTCGATGGAACATTTAATCGTAACAAATTGACACTTCCCGTTCTCGCATTAGATCTATGATCCTGTGTGCCCTCCCTGTGCTTTTAACACTGCCCTGCAATCAATTTTATCCGACAAAAATGGAACGGTTTTTACGAATTAACGCTTTTTCGTCATTACTCAAAGTTTACACACGATACGTCGGGCGGTCGTTGAGAGCGTTTCTATATATAAAAAGAAGTAACGAGAATTTAATTGAAATTTAGTACAAATCGAATTTTCGGACATTGAAATCAAGTGTGGTTCTGTATTAATCGTTATCTGATACTGCTTTATGAAAGAAAATTATGACATTTATGAGAAATATTATAGGATTTGATTTGACGATTTTTAGTATTTATTAGTCCGAAAAAAAATGGTAAATTTTTAGGACTCACAATCGAGCATCATATGTCATTATTGAGGATCATATATTAAAAATGATTTTATGTCAGAAAATTCTGAAAACGTTCAATCACGAACATCTATCTAAATATTTATTTTCCCATTGCCATTAAGCAAATGTCATACTCGATTGATAGAAGGTCGGTGACTTTCTTGTGACATTGAGATAAAAATAAAATCGCAAGATAAGAATTTCTGGCATTGTCAATGGAACCCGACGGAAAGGTGATCGATCATAAAACTTTATTACCGATTGTGCTATGGCACAAAGACATTATTTAATACGATATATTTTTTTCAATTTTTTTCCTGATGGAAATATGAAATCGTGTTTGATAATACTTTCAATGTTTTATTAGTCGTTTTTATTGTATTGTAATAACGAAGAATATCTCGAATATCATTAATACTGGATTTTACAAAATTTATTAATGCAAAATAACTTTATCTTTGATGTATAATTTAAACTACAAATGTAACACATTGTTTTACTAATTCATCAATCTTGTATTTTTATGAAATATCATCGGAAGCTCCGTGAAAATATATCTAAATATATATATATATATATATATATATATATACGTCATGTCTACACTAAAAGAAAATACATTTAATTATATACAATAACTCTTCATATCTTAAAATTACATGGGATAAATAATAGTTTTACTATATAAATATGTTTATTAATAGAATATAGTAGTTAATATTTTTGTTAATATCATTTTTGTTTTTTAAATATTTCTTCACATTTTCTAAAAATACATTTAACGTACATACATAAAAGAAGATATATAATTAACTTTCGTCATCTTAAAATCGAAATGAATAAATCGCGAACTGTTTATTTAAATCGATCTAAATTATGAAGTATTAATTCACTCTTTCGAAAGAATGGAAAGACTGACAGGATAATATATTCGGCATTAACTGCGATTGATTTATCGATTTCTCCTTTCCTTTGAAACAAGGAAAAGTACATCCGACATCGGTACGTCAGAAACGGAGCTTCCAAGCTTTACTACTACTTATCCCGAAACTAATTTCGGTCAGTGAAGAACGATTATCGGATATACGAAGTTCGAAGAATATCCTACCAAGAAATCTTTAACGACCCTGACGTGAATCGAGTTTGAAACGACACGTGCGTCTCAAGCTGAATGAATTTTCAGCTTTGCGATCGCGTGTTCGATCGCACATTTAATCTTTTGTCAAAGAATACGTGTTCACGCGCGCGCATAAACACACACACACACACACACACACACACACACACACACACACACACACGCGCGCGCGCGCGCGCGCGCGCGCGATACGCCGCGGGTACGCGTTTGCACGACAACCACAATATAAATCATTCTCGGCCTTGTCGCTCTGTCTCTCCGTTTCTCAACGTAGTTTCCGTTCCGGTTCGCGGGATCACCGGAAGTTCTGGGATTCGAGGGAATATCCACGCGATAGCATGACGCTCTTTCGCTCTACAACAGTTGTCCTTGTTTGTTGCATGGGATCATTATAAAATTACCATTATAAAAAATTCATCGGATTCTATGTTTTAATGAGCCAATAACTCCGCGTCCTTCGGTTTCCATCCGGGGGATGGAACTAACACTAAACGCGACCGATAAAATCGTGTTAATTAAATCTGACCGATTGTCTGATGCACGCAAATTGGAACGAAATTGGAACGCTGTGAGACGTACTTGAGCCGGCAATTTTCAAAACTTTCCTTCCGATAACAACCAACAACCCCGTTTACCACTTACGACTTCGTTTCTTCCCGTATTTCAGAGCGTCCGGAAATGAAAGGATTATCTCGGGACAATAAATGGGGGAGGGAAACGATATTACACTCTGAATGGAGTGCTTTATGAAGGAAAGCAGAGATTCTGGCACAATTAAATTTCATTAATTTTTCAACAATATCGTCAATACACCAGGATATATTCGAGGAAGTAAATGTTGAAAAATTGATTCGAAAATCTTGGCTATGATTTATCAGAAATTACAGACCATTGTGAGCGTCCCTGCAAGAGCTATCGGAAATCGGAACGTTAATATTAAACAGCTCGTTAATTGTGGCCACATGGACGATAACGAAGCAAACTCAAGAGAATCAATCAAATTTAATGATCTAACATGTTGCGAACAGAGATTAGTTACTTCTGCTTGTTCTGCTATTCTATTGATTTTAGGCAATCACGAGTTATCGATTTAAAAAATCGTAGTGCAATGGTTTCATAGTACCAAGTAAATATTTATTAAATATAAGGAGCACAAAAAGCATTAATTTGATTTATAAATATTTATTTTTACTGAATAAATATTTATTTACTGTAAATAAATATTTATTGAAATTTATTGATTATTGAATATTTATTGAAATTTAAAATATTTTCTCTTAATATACATACATGGTCACTTAAAAATATGAATTGCTCTATTTATTGCATTTACATCTATATTTATTTTTATTCTAATTCTGTGTTTAGTAACTTTGTATTATAATTATAATCTCTCAATGATTTTTGAATTAAGAAATAATTGTAATAATAATGATATTCTTGGAAAGTTTCATGATATTTTAACACATGAAAAAAATTCTATTTTGATTATGTCAGTCCTTTATGGTTGATAAACATCAACAAGACAAACTGAATCTCTCATTGTTACTGAAAAATTTCGAATTATCTTGTTTGTTTTGTTAAGTTCGTTAAAATATTCCGCAGTGGAGCAGATGCTGTGTGCCATTATTACTCTTATTTCGCGTCGTACTTTGTTCTCATTAACTCGTTTTTTATGCACTATATGGTACGGTTGTTAATGTCGTTCAAGTTAAAAATGCGTGGGAAGCACGAAGGGTACTCGCGAAAAATACGATTCGCGGAGAGATTACGTTTTTACAAATTGATGGTATTGCTAAATTTTATTTGTATTTCGCGTGCCGTTAAAAATAACACTTTAATTAAAGATAAAGTCTTGCCGCAACGCATAATTGAACTCCAATTAGATTGAACCTGTAAGAGCATTATACTTTTAAAATAATTATAAGTTAATAAAATTAAAAGAAATCGAAAAGGTTTTTCTTTTCATATTTTCCTTCGCTGACGGACGAAAATTCGTTGTTTAACGGCAATATATATTTCGCGGAAATATCTTCAAGGAGTTTAATTTTCATTATATATTACCCAAGCATCATTATGTTACCTTTTGGAGCAGATATTCGATAATATTATTAAAGTTTCATAACGAACGATGGGACTTTAAGATGTGCTTTTGCGATCTTTCGCAGTTGAATACGGAATGGGCTCAAGTTGAAGTGATAAATCTCATTAATGATGGCAGCGGTCTTGGATTCGGCATCATCGGCGGACGTAGCACCGGCGTCGTCGTCAAAACCATTCTTCCAGGAGGCGTTGCCGATCGCGTAAGCAAACCGAAAGCTAATTCTCTTCCATTGGAAGCACTTAAATTCTTTATAGAAGCTAACTACACACAGAAAAATTCTACTGCTAAAAGTAATTATTCACTTTGCTCTTTTTCTTTTAAGTAACAGTTATTTTTAACAGAGAATATTTTCTTGATAATAGTTTCTTGATAATAGTTTTAAAATATACTTATTACAATTTTTAGAAAAACTCATTATGGATTCAAAACAAGAATTATTTTCTTTTTGAAGAATATTTTTATAAAATTGTGTGTGTATGTGTAGAAAAAAGTGATTTTACATATTAAGCAAATTGAATTTGTTTTAATTTAATAATCTTGATTGAAATATTAAACTTAATTCAGATTATATTTCGAATAAATTTGATGTTTGTGATGAAACTCACGATAGATTTGCGGACATATGAACTTTTAAAATATGTGAAACAAATAATTAATATTTAAATACAGTGTATTTTTCTGTGTGCGATTTTGAAAGTATTTTTAGTGACATTTACGACATAATATTTGTAATTATTGTTTGTAATTATAAGTTTCCACATGCGCATTATTATCATTGGAAATAATGCGTTTCTTATTTACATTATTAAATTAATAATGTCAAATTATACCTAATTTAAGTTTATCTTTTATTATTTCTGTAAGTCATCATTGCTTCTATTTATCGTATCGTTAATTTATAACTAAAATAATGGACTAGATTAACTAGAATTCAATTTAAGAAATGGAGTTCAACCCAAGAAAATATATTAAACTGGGCTTAAATTTAGTTTATTAGTTAAATGCATACGTTAATATGAATGTTGTTTACTTTGAAATTAAGCACAAATGTGGATTGATTATATTTTAATATACATAAAAGCTAAAAAGTAACAAAATATAATTTAACTCAGAGATTTTGTTACCATACCTTTTTTGATATCTAACAATAAAAGAGTCAAGCGAATAAATTACTATGAGAATAAAAAAAGTGATGAAAAATTAAATATTTTATCAGTATAAAGAACATAATTATTGAAAAGTTATTATTCAAACAATTTCAATATTCTATTTTTACACAAGAAATATAATTGATTTAAAAAATAAAAATAATTGATAAAGATCGCTCGATACTTCTAGTTTTAATTATATTGCCTTCTTGATAATTCGTTATATTATTTTTGTCGTAGACTTGAGTCTTAACAAGTAAATCTCACCGTTAATCATAGGTTTAATCTTTGATAAGTTGCTCACTTAATCACATGGTCGCATCGCGTGCGCCTCCACACTCTTATTCTTTTTCTCCCTCGAACTTTCACGCTTTATTGTAACTCACACGCAGGAGGTCTATAACGCGCACACAATACAGAGTACCTATCGGAGTTAGACCGGTTTTTACATCAATATCATTCCAAGCTGCTTGGAAACGGACGAGGAAATGAGAAACGCAATGGCGAAAATGAATCAGGATGTCAACGTTTGCCTTTCAGACAAGAGCCACGGAAATTAAATGCTTCTCCTCGCATTGTGTGCCCGCAGGATAATCGACTCCAGAGCGGGGATCACATATTGCAGATCGGCGATGTCAATCTCCGTGGGATGGGAAGCGAACAAGTTGCCGCGGTTTTACGACAATCGGGCACCCACGTGCGGCTGGTCGTCGCGCGACCTGTGGAGCCAACTTCTCCCGATTATCAGGTATCTTCACTTCCGCAATTTCGCGTTAGCGATCGCGATTAATTACGTGTGATACCGCTTTGCCCTTTATTTGTTCCAAGCGTTCGAGAGGGCAAGTGTAGGTCGTAGGGTAGCTTCAATAATCTGCCATTTACATTGTCTTTAATGAGCTCTCTCTTGTTTGCTATCGTTTTCCTTAAATCTAATTTGAAAATACAAATAACAAAACAAATTGAAAGTCAATTAAAATTGAAATTGCCATTGACCTGCTTTATCTGATTTTTGCTTATTATATTTGTTTTAATATACAACAAATTTTTATTTTTTCGATAAGACGATATAGTTTCATGTTTTATAATTTATTTTGATTCCAGCCTTGTTATTTGTTGCCAATTCAAAAATATAAGTAATTAGAACAAATTGAAATCCAAGTAAAATTAAGAAATGTAGATTTATTTTATCTAATTTTTATTTATTATATATGTTTTTCCACAAGCAATGTTGTCTTTTAAAGCACAACCGACTATCTGATTGTGAATTTAAAAAAAATACATATATAGTGGCATATTCAGTCTTTCCTTAAAAAAAAATTGTTAATGTTAAGATTATGTGTGTGTATGTCGTAGTATTCAGTTTGTTTTGTTGCAAAAACAAATCGTGCTTGTGTTTTCAATGACCCATATTGCAAACCACACAAATTTTGATGCAAATAAAATTTAAATTCTTTTCGTATTTTTTTTGAACATATTTTAAACACACTAATTTTAATAATATATAAAGATTGTACTTTTAAAGTAGAGTTTTTAATGTTTTATATCATTTTTTCTGATGTCATTGCAGAATCATCATTTACGGAGATATTAGACACACATAATTCATAAAATATTTCGAAATTGAAAGAGAGAAACTTTCAAAAAGACTTCATAATTAAAGAAATATAAAAGATTCATTTTATCATTAGTCAAATGATAGGAAAAGTACGTACTATATCTTAAATGACAAATCGATAGCAAGGAGCATCATATACATTATTATACAATTGTGCCGTATAATATTTCAATTTTGGAAAGAAGAAGAGAATCTTTGTATTTTTCATTTTGATTAAAATAAACAAATTTCATAATTAATCTGCTGTAAAAATGATTTTATTTTTCTTTTTTAAATTTGTTTTTTCACTCATAAAAAAGCTTCATTTTCAATAATTCAACTTTTTGAAGCCATTATTATTATTTTTTTTAAGTACATACCCTCAAATATTGTAGCCTAAAAGAATTCATTCACATTTTTTCCAAACTCTTACATTTAAATTTATAAAAAATATATTAGACACTATCCTTCTATTATAAAAATTTGTGAGTATTTTTTACAAGTATACAAGAATTTTTCCAGATTTTTATATAGTCTGGAACAATAAAAAAATCTGCTACGAACTTCGTTTTATTTTAGGAACTAAGATTAAAATTTTCACGTTGCCGGAGGATTAATTAACGGAAGGTTAATTAATATACAACAATTTTTTATTTTTTTAAAAAGAAGATAGGCTTTCTTTCTTTATAATTTATTTTCACTCCAGCGACATATTGTTACACATATTGTTTGCTGGCAATTTCTAATATATTCTTACAAGCTGCAATTCTTTTTCCATAAGAATCGCGTAATCCCAGTCGTATAGAAGAAATAAGGATAATAGTTTAAAACTCGGTCCATTTGTCTAGCTCGCGCAAATTAGAAGCATATCCGCGTTCCGCAAAGGTACGTATTTAAAGTACCCGAGTTACGTGTGCGATGTGAGCCATTAGATTCCGATATAAGGGCTCAGAATGTGTCCGTCCGATTTGGAGATTGATGGTACGAAATACGGCTAACGTACATCATTGTTGAGGTTACCTTATTGACTACTCGCGAGCGAGGGTTCCAGGCTAAAGCTTCACGCATGAAATTCCGGCAAACTGCAAGCCATTAGGACAATACATTACTGATCTGTCGACTGCAATGCGATCGATGTAGTCGGATCTACGTTCGCGAATATTCCACGGTTTCGCTGAAGTTCTCGGGACGACGAATAGCCGCGAAGAAGAGTACACCGTGATTCACGAAGCAATTATACAAGCCGCAGTGACCAAGGACCGACTGTAATTCGGAGATTATGAATAATGCATGAGATATTTTACGAAGTGATGAGGTTCCATTATAGAGAAGAATGGACTTCGGAATTTCTCATACGCTCGAAATCGCGAAAGATGATAATTACTTCGCCGCGGGATTAAAGTTGAAGACTTACGATGGCAGCGAGTTCACGAGTTTGTCTTCCGCTACAAATGAGTTATCATACTTCAACGAGGAGTGACATTAATTACGGACGCATTAAAAGCGAAATAGCGAAACGAATTCGCGGGCTTTAATAAATTAAGTTTCGGACATTGTTGTCTGACTCCTGTAATAATTCAACGTTAAACGTGGGCACGCTTGCGGAAACAAAGTATCTTCATTATTCGGTGAGGTCAAGTAATGTATAAAAAGAGAAAGAGAAAGAGAAACGTTGAAATGCACTCGATATTTCTATAACGTTCCAAAAAAATAGAACGGTTTTTCCTTGTAGGCTTTCAATTTTTATCGCGTTTGATCGATATTTATATTCCGACTTCACGTATAATTCCGACCATCGTTCCTCGCACGAATATTAAACAGTCGGCGATCCGGCTCTACCACCAGCCGCGGAACAGGAATTCTTCCGTCGAATATTTTTTTTTTTTTTTTGAAAGAGTAACAAACTGTCCCTCGCTGCTTGTCGACTTGTAAATATCACTTGTTGAGGCTCGGCAAAATTCCCTCGAGAACTGTCACGATTCTTGCGAGCCAAGATAAAATCCACGTGACATAATCTCTGACATCTGTAAAAACATAAAAAGGAAACCGTAAAAAATGATGCATTACGAGCCAAAAGCGCTCCGAAAGCGATCCTTTAATTAATTCTCAATTAACTGTAAAAATTGTTGAAGATATTTTTTTCAATTCAACGATAAACGTTTTTTTTTTATTATACTTCAATAAAGTTTGCTTTTAGATACAAGAATAAATTGAATGGTACACTGCGACAGCGTTGAAGCCCATAATTATTATTCCACGCACAATCCGACGTAATCTCCGCGAGAAATTCTACGAGATTTGCCGCAAAAAGCCGAGGGCGGTTAACATTTTTATTTATTCCGGTAGATTGAAATTTCCACACACCGTTGGAAATTCAAAATCCTGGAAAACACGCTCGTCGCGCGGCATAGAAATGCGCGCTCGTCTCCTATAAATTCAAGGGGATGGGGAGGGTGAAGCCCCATAGGTGGCATTGGGACGCATAAAATTTCTCGTTCCGGGATACTTCCAGGCCCTCGGAAGTCACGCCCCGATCGTACCTACGAAAATCCTGGGGGATCCGGACGAGCTGGACAGACATTTGGTGCACAGCGTACCGGAGAGCTATAACATGCGGCACGTGCAGAGGGGCGACAGTAGCTACGACAATGGCTACATGTATTCGCAGGAGTCCGACATTGAAATGCATGTGAGTGTCGCACCGAACACGTATTTCTTTTCGCGTTCACGACGCGGCCCATTTCCACCTTCCTTCCTCTTTCCACGCCGATATTATATCCTCGTCATCGAAGTACCGCGACATGGAAAAATGTTTCCTTTCAGACAAGACCCGGTCTCATCATGGACGTGGTACGCAACCCAATGCCAATTGGAGCGATGCCAGTTATACCGGCGGTGCCACTTCCGGTGCAGCTCCAGGATCTCCCGGTGCTCACCATGGAGCCCCTCGACATTAATTCACTGCCAGAGATGGAGCGCTTCGAAGTCGATCTCACGAAGGATGCTTACGGTCTCGGGATTACTATCGCTGGATACGTTTGCGAGAAAGGTAAGGAAAAGCTCGACGTCATACATATCGAGAATACGTCCATACATATCGAGTGTTTTTGATGTTTTGAAAGCACGCCAAAGTAGCTGAAAGAATTGTGTGTATTCAAAATCAAAATATGCGGGCGAGTCCCAATGCTGCTATTGAGGCGAATCAATCAGATAATTCTTATATCTTTAGGGATTCCAGATAAAAACTTTTGATTTTCTCTTGCAGAAGAGCTCTCTGGAATCTTCGTTAAGAGCATTAGCGAGGGTAGCGCGGCCGATTTGAGCAATAAAATCCAGATTAACGACCGAATAGTGGAGGTCGACGGACATTCCCTGCAAGGTTACACTAATCACGAAGCCGTTGAAGTGTTAAGGCGCACAGGGCAGACGGTGACCCTCTGCTTGGAGCGATACCTTCGTGGACCAAAGTTCGAGCAACTTCAACAAGCGATCGCCGCAAGCGAATTGAGATTACCTCAGCCGAGTTCACCGTCGATAACGAGCCTACCTAGTTTCCCCATGAGCGCAGTACGTTCAATTAACAGTTGTAACTTAATAAAAAAAGGCAAAATGTACTTTTGTATTAATTATATATTATACGTTAATGTATGTTGTAGTTGCATACATTGATTTAAATTTTACTCTTCACCTAGTTGTGCGTATTGGAAATTTTTCAATTATAAATTTCAAATTATATATTTTATATATTTATATATTATTGAAATTATTGTTTTAATATATAATTGTTTAATATATAATATATAATTAATATAATATAAAGCTTTGATATAATTGTATTCGTGTTATTATTATTTCGTACTACTGAAATTATTAAATCTACATTTGCGCACGTTTTTTTCCCCAGGATGGAGAGACCACTACTGAAATAGAGCCAGAAGGCGAATCTCACACCACCGTGGACAGTGCAATTCTGCAAGAAGGAGAACGTTTAAGAACATCTGATGAACAGGATGAGGCGACCAATGTTGAAGCCCTATTGAGTGATCCATCGAGCGAACTCACGCCTCAAATTCGCGCGGCAATCAAAGCGAAATGGCAGAAGATTGTCGGACCAGAAACCGAGATAGTCGTAAGTACCGCAATCTCATCGTAAGATAAGAACGCGCAAAGAAAGGATGTCTCTTTCGGTTCCTTATCGTTTGAATAGGTTGCCCAGTTGAAGAAGTTTGCCGAAGGTAGTGGTCTTGGTATTAGCTTAGAGGGAACGGTCGATGTGGAGAACGGTCAAGAAGTAAGGCCTCATCACTATATACGTTCGATCCTGCCGGAGGGCCCTGTCGGACAAAACGGCACGCTGCGCTCCGGCGATGAGTTGCTAGAGGTTATCGAATTTTCATATATTTTTAGCAAAGCTCTTTAGCTCTATAATATCTTCCCTTCAAAAGTACTCGATAAACGCTCCACTCTCACGAGCAATATGTCTTAAATCGATATCATACTTTCTTGAAGGTAAACGGCTATCGTTTATTGGGCATCAATCATATGGAAGTGGTTAGTGTGCTGAAAGAGTTGCCTATACACGTTCGCATGGTTTGCGGAAGAAACATCGCCTCGCAAGATCCACTTTGCCCTATCGACACCGCTCAACATCAAGCCGCTTTCCAAACTAGAGTGAGTATACGAAGTGGTCGCGATGTCCTGCTGTCGAACGGTTAAATCGCGCTTTAAGAGAAGAAAACTACGGCAAAAATCTATGTTATCTCGTAGAGTATCCTCGGTGGGTCTCTGCAAAACTTGTTGCCCACGATGGATCGCCTTGTGAAAGCAAAGTCGGACGGTTCCTTGGCTTCGACGACGACCACGGCCACGGTGACCGACGCGAGTCTGAATAAAATGAAGTCGCGCTCGTTGGAACCGCTAACCGGTCTGGCGATGTGGAGTTCCGAACCGCAAATTATCGAATTGGTTAAAGGAGAGAGGGGCCTTGGGTTCTCCATTTTGGATTATCAGGTGCGAACGTCTTTTTCCGTAGTACGGGATGATTCTTCGCGATCTCGATGAGAATCTGTAATAATTTGTTCGACCTGTTTTCCGCTCGTCTTCGCTTTTAGGATCCAATGAACCCCAACGAAACTGTGATAGTAATACGATCGCTCGTGCCTGGCGGAGTGGCACAGGTCGACGGGCAGTTAATACCGGGCGATCGGCTTCTGTTTGTGAATGACATCGGATTAGAGAATGCAACACTGGACCAGGCCGTGCAGGCCCTTAAAGGCGCCCCGAAGGGGACCGTTCGCATCGGCGTGGCCAAACCGCTGCCAATACCAGATAGTATTGTCCAGGTGAGCGATCAAGATGACCGGACCGAGGCTACGAGAGATAGAGATACCGAGGCAGCGACCGCTTCCTCGATCGTGGATAGCCACAAACAGAGACGGGAGTATTTCCGCGAGCGTAAGATTAATGTGACCGAGCCACCGCATATGGATTTGATCGAGGACTTGAAGCAAATGCATAACCTCGTTAAATCCGAGAGTTTTTAATTAGGTCACTCTGATCGGAGCAGTAGACTCAAGGCTCTTGCCTCTGCTAAATTTCACCGCGATTCGCGTGTCTTCGAGACGGTCGACGTATACAGCCGAAATAACGCGCAATCGAATTATTCTCGGTTCAGCTAACCGTATTCGATCATTGAGCTTGCAAATCACGAGCGAATTTAATATTTTGTCGTTGATTAAACAAAACATTAATGTGCATACGAATGCATTAATGTGAATGCATATTTTCTAACGAGATTCCGTCTATAAAAAGTGAAGTAACCGTCCCTGTTGCATTTCATATATACATATATAATACTAAATACGACAGCTATACATTTGTGAGTGTCGTCGAATAATACGAGCATGAAACATTGTGTTCCATTTTGTGTATTAGAAATCAGAAAAAGTGATAAAACTGTCTGTCATTTATTTTATATGTTTTTCTCTTTTTTTTAATCGTGTGCACGCACAAGTTTGTCGTTTGGTGAAATTGACAGAGTGAATTTTGGGAAACATAATTGGCATCGACATATTAGTATTAAAAAATATTTTCATATACTTGCCATTTATGTGTGATTGTTTTACAAGACATCAAAGCATAAATTTAGCACATTTATATTGAAATAATAAAATATTGGATCGTGTTGGAATTTTTAGAGCTATGATAATTCGCAAAATATCTACTTATAAGCCTGCATGATGTAGTCCATTTGTGATAAGTCCGTTATCTCATCTCATATTTATAGATTATATTTTATAATTGGTACTCTTACGTTACCTTTTCTTTTTTTAAATATTACTGCAAATGGTATTTATATAATGCAATGACTGATTTTTTAGATTATTTGTACACAGCCTTTTTTTATTCATTTTTAGCGCGAATTTATGCCAAATATATTTATGATTTATTTCAAACACATTGTTATCGATATTCGATTGTGGGAACAATTTACATTCAATATTCGCCCACGGCAATGCACCACGCGTTCAATGTGCTTTGCATCCCGAACTGTGTTGATTTGTATGTTTCAGGTTGATGATTTTGTATTGTATTTCTCGCCATTGCCGTTAAGTTTTTATTCTGTAATGACAGCATACCGCAAAAGGCGTTTTAATAATCGCGTAAAAAAATTATTTATCATTATTTATCTATTTGTTGATAGTTATATCCCGTTTTAAGAATTTTCGCAAGTATTTTATTTGTAGGTGCTAATTTGACGTTACTTGTGAAAGTGGCGAGATAGATTAAATGTTACGAATAAAAATTAACATATCTTGATCGGTGAATAAGTCGAAACAATTAAACGTCAAATAAAATTTTACGGTATGTTTGCACACCGATGGAATGCCATATATGTGTTCTTTTATTTCATTTATCATTATCCGCAGCACCCCCGTTCTCCACCCATTCCAGTTCTTTATGCGTTCATCACCTGTGTTTATGTTACATCATGATTTTAACCGTTTGCTTTTCATTTTCAGCTCGTTTACCCACGCGGTACACACCTTCATTTCTAATAGTATATTTATATTAAACATTATAATATATCTATGTAGTTTTTCCGTACCGCATTCGTACCGTTGCAACCGGAACATCCATAAAGAACGGTGAAGTCTGTTATTTTACGAGGTCGCCCTTGGCGTTATTCCGAGGCGCGGCCAAGTGTTTTGAATGATTTATGCGATACCTTCGGACGAGATATACCAGCCGAACGGCACATTTTGATGGACGAACCTTTTCCTGCTTTTATTTGACTCCCGACTGAGGGAATTACGTGCGTCGCTGGGATGCGGCCCACGTTGTGGGATTAAGTGGGCTTCATCGCGAAGTTTAAACTCGCACGGAGAAAATAAAACCATGGAAAGATTTCCAATTCTGGAAATCCTCTTGCGCGTGATTCGTTCATCGAATTGCGGAGCAGGATTTGAATTGTGTTAAAGTGTGTTAAAGTGATAACAATTACGATATACATATACATATTTCGTCTTTCATACATTTGAGATAGAAAGAGGACGCTCGACCATCTGATAGAAATTGCCAAAAGTTATCTTTTATGCAATTTTTATATTTGCGAAAGAAGTGTGTAAATTATATCTTTCTTAGGTTTATATCCTTTTAGGATTTTTCAATCATGTTAATTATGTATGCATCTTGATGCAATCTCTGTATTCTCGACCTAAAAAACCGATTGAAAGAAAAATCAGAAGATCACATAACTGCATACATAACTGCAATTCTAATACTTTTTGTATATTATTATATAGATTGTCTCGGTCTAATTTGACCAGCACAACTGATAATCCTTCTGTTCCTATTCAATATAATTCCGTCATGATATCCAATAAATTTTCGATTAGTTTTATATTTCTTTACGGTGGTCAGTCGGAAGAATGAGAAAACAGGTGAAAAAAAAGAGGAAGGTTCAGCGAATGTGAGAAGTATACGAATATCTTTCGGCGCTGAGTTATCTCGAGTTTCTCTTGCCAGAGAAAAAATGGAGAAACGCTAAAGATGCGGCACAAAAAAAGAGAGAGAGAGAGAGAGAGAGAGAGAGAGAGAGAGAGAGAGAAAGAGAGAAAGAATGAGAGATGGGTGCGAAAGAGAGATTTTTTTCGGTAATAGCGCTCGGTGTTTACCGCGGATGGGGTTTATATTGCCGACCATCACAAAACTAAGTAAGTACAGAACAAAACGATTGTAATAGTGAATGAAAGTTGCCTGGTAGAGTAGCTGAACAAAACAAACTTTATTGCATTCGACTGACTTCTCTCACATTACTTTCAAAATTCTTTCGAAACTCACGAACACACACGATCATACTAGTGATCTTTGTTTAGCAAGTTGCAAGTTCATTTTGAGGAATTATGATTTCTTTGCAATATGTTACATTTGCCATTTGTCTCTTTGCAGTCGGGCGAGTACGAGAGAGAGAGAGAGAGAGAGAGAGAGAGAGAGAGAGAGAGAGAGAGAGAGA
>Ga0157364_1002879_pt1 | contig 16425 bp, 9 predicted proteins | sample AttsexASBM2_FD_111476 | JGI IMG/M metagenome (GOLD analysis project Ga0157364, IMG submission 111476) | Fungus gardens microbial communities from leaf cutter ant in Ribeirão Preto, State of São Paulo, Brazil - Atta sexdens ASBM2 | ecosystem: Host-associated > Fungi > Mycelium > Unclassified ...
AATGAAATCTTTACGTTTTGGGAGACAAGGGGGAAAGTTGAAATAAAATAAATGTAAGATCCAGTTTTTAGCAATCTAAAGAGAAAAATTATTCAAAAAAAGGATACAGCTTGGAGATAAAATTTGTTTCATTATCACGTAAGGAATCTATTGGCGATCGATATTTTTTATGAATGGCACGTCGAGAGTGTGGAACAGTCGGCGCTGCCAACTTTGGGACATCGAGAGAGAAAGAAACAGCTGCTTCTGCTGCTACTGGCTGTTACATATGACAGCTGTCTTACAGTGCGTTCAACGACGAGAGATCCGGCTTCGTTTCATGAGACTTGGATCGTGTTAAAAATCGGGTGGTAAGTGCAATTTCACGCGAATGTTTTACGAATCCTCAGGATGATACTGATCGTTCGTACACCGCGCGAATTATCGAACTTTCCTGATGACCGGATCGTGAAAAAAATTCAATTTGGGTTAGAGATTTGGATTTCATTCAATCTTGTTTGCAAGGATGCGTGAGCTTTAAGTACTTCGATACTTGTATTCCATCTGTTCCATTAGAATATGGTACATCTCCCAGTAACGGACGTGGATAGTACTTGTCATTGCTACATAATAATCATCACATAAAGCAATTAAGTTATTTACCACCGTTATCACTAGCAATATGTTTTTAGCTCGTAAACTACAAAGTGTCCTCCAATAATCGCGTCGATGATGAGAATTATACAGCCTTTGTGTTTTTTTCAAGAAACGATATATTTATTATTTTATAAATATTTTGTAAGTATTTTTATGTTATTTTTGCTTATGTACAGTTTTTGCTTTATTTTAATATATTTTCTACAGGTATTTGCAGTTAACTTTCCTTTTTAAACATCAAAGTTATTTCTTGAACTGATGCTTTTTTGAGGAATCGCATGATGTTTTCTGCCATTAAAAGATTAGCCGGTAAATCCGATGGAATCGGCAATGCATCTCCCAGACCAGCCCATCAATCCATGCCAACGAATCTTCAGAGGAAGTTTGCTAAAGGCGTGCAATATAACAGTAAGTGCATGTATATGCTTTATGTATAGATAACGAAGTAGAACACCAGTTGTAATGCAATCTTTACACATTATTTTTAGTGAAAATAATAATAAAAGGAGACAGGAATGTAGGAAAGACATGTTTATTCCATAGACTGCAGGGGCAAAAGTTTATCGAAGAGTATATACCCACGGAAGAAATACAGGTGGCTAGTATACAGTGGAATTACAAAGCCACCGACGACGTGGTCAAAGTGGAGGTATGGGATGTCGTAGATCGTGGTAGACGCCGGCGGAAATTAGAGGGTCTAAAAATGGACAATACTCCGGCTAATGCAGAAAACATTATTGAGGAACCTGCTTTAGATGCCGAGTTTCTCGACGTTTACAAGGGTACCAATGGTGTTATCATTGTGATGGACATTACGAAAAACTGGACATTTGATTATGTCCAACGTGAGCTACCGAAGATACCTAGCCACATACCTGTCATTGTCCTCGGTAACCACTGCGATATGTCGCATCACAGAACCGTCACTGCGGATCACATGACATACTTCATAGATTCACTACACGAGAGAATAGCACAAGTAATTGAAATGATTGTTAATATTATAATCATTGTGTGTCTCATTATTAATGAATATTTCTCCAGTAGTAAATTAAAAAAAAAGTTCAGTTATCATGTCCAGTTGAAGAATTGAAGTTATCATTTTTTAATTTCTAAAATTAAGAAATTCTATATCTTGTTTTTCTTAATATTAACAAAATTATTAAAACATGAAATCATTATACTTTAATAAAAGTTTTGCTTGAAAGAATATTGAGTTTTTCTGTAGATATAAAGAATTAAAGATGTAAAGAATTAAAGTTTTAGAAAGAAAATTCACATTTTATTTATTTTATTACTTTATTAATAAATTTTACTAACCATTTTGAAAAAAATTCATTCACTTGTGTGTTTATATCGAACAATGTATATTCATAACTCAATACCAACTAAAAGACTTCACTTAATTTTAAAGTTAAATGAATTGTTGCAGGTGAGATACGCAGAGTCATCGATGCGAAATGGTTTCGGCCTAAAATTATTACACAAATTTTTTAATTTACCATTTCTGCAACTGCAACGCGAGACACTGTTAAAGCAACTCGAGACCAATGAAGAAGAGACGCGTTTGACCATCCAGGAATTGGATCTCTTCCAAGACAGCGACGACGCTGATTACAACAAATTCTTAGACAATCTCGTGAATCGTAGAAGAGCACTTGCCGACTCAGTGTCCGCTAGCAATCTAGTCGCAAACATTGTTCCGTCGTCTATGAGTAATTATCACCTTACATCCAATACAAATTCCATCGGAGAAGTTAAAAGATCGGCCTCGATGCCTGGTCCTATCGGAGGTGGAACTCCAATACCAGTGAAAAATTTAGACATAAAACCGAGGAAAGAAAGCTTTACGGCGAGCACATTGGATAATATAGTTAATTCCACAAAAACATCACAAATTACATCATCTATTTCACAAAATTCCACTGTTAAAATAGAAACGGTTAAACCGGCTGAATCTGCCAACAACAATGGCGAGAGAAGAGATTCACTCAATCGATCATCATCACTCATGTCCAAGATCTTTGGTCATAAGAAGGAAGATGAGACAGATGGGAAACTGCCAAATATTAAAAATGTTAATTTGAACGCACCGTTGACTAGTGTTGAAGACTTTGTGCCGGATGGAATGCTGGACAAATCGTTTTTGGAAGGCTGCAGTTTGAGCCCTAATTCCCTTACCCCGGAGCCGGATCCTGCACCAGCTCAGGAAGAGGCAGAATCGGAGAGGTAAGCAAAAAGTTTTTTAAAAAGCTCTACTATTTCTAGAAAATATAAATTAGAGTTAGTAGAACACATAAATTAGAAAATAATGTATATAATTTAATTTTAGTTTACAAAATTACTTTTTGTTTAATTTTATTTTAATTGGAGATGTTAAATTATTATCAAGCATTTCTATCAATATTAAAAGAAACCTGCATAAATTACCATTGCTTTCTTAAAATAAAATCTTTAGTTCTATTGTATTTATCTTTTTTATCTTTGTGCATATTAATAGTTATTTTTATCCTAGTTTTAATAATGTAATTCTCTATATTTTTTCAATATATTATAAATATAATCAATACTGTTACTAAGAATTGTATTTTTTCCATTTTACAATTGCAATTACAATCAGTATTAATATATTTAATTAAAAATTATATTATCACAATATAATTTTTTACAGTGACATGGAGACTGGTAATCCTTTGGTAGCTGGTTATGAGGATGACTTGTCATCCATCGAAGAAGTAACTTCTCCTATACAGCTAAAATTAGCAGAGAATCCGCTATCCAAACAAAAACACAAATTAGAAACGTTATCAGGTCCAGAAATAAATATCGAGCAGCCAAAACAAGTCACAAAAAGCAACTCCGTTTCTTCAATAGAACAAGAGCTGCAGATCTCCAATGAATATGAGTCAAACGAGCAATCAGACATAAACTCGGATGCTTTTGATAGCTGGTTGCGACGGGATTCCAAATGGCGACAAAGTCCTGAAGGAGGTGAAGACGTGAGTAGTACTAGTACAAGAAAGGATAGATTGGAATTGAGCGATAAAAGTCTGGATGTTAGTATGACAAGTTCTAATGTTCATCTGGAGTTGCTCGATGATACTAGTGTGCGCCACGTAAGCTCCAATGCTAGTAGTCCAGTAATGAAAGAAAAAAAGAAACATAAAGAGAAGGTAATTATTTTCAACAATGATTTATGAAAGAAGATTTTTGGTTAGTCTACAGAGGGTTTTTTCAATTCTTCAATTTTGAGTTATGGATTTATTATTTATTTTTTAAATCGATTTTAGGGGGATGAAAAGGAGAAAAGGAAAAAGAAGAAGTCAAAAGACAAAGATAAGGATAGGGAGAAAACTGAGAAGACCGAAAAAAAGAAAAAACGTTCATCGCATCGATCCAAGGACGAGAATCGAGAGCGAGACGAGCTTGAAGAATTTTTGAACGGCTCAGTCACGAGAATTGGCGTTGATGTGGCCTACGAGGCAATTTAGCATTCATTATTTAGCATAATGTTAGGAAATATTCTCGGTAACATTTATTAAAAACGCCACGCATCTTCCAGAAAGACTTCGCTCTCTTCTATGTAATGTATGTTACGTTTTCCCGAAAGCGGAAGAATAAGATTATTTTTTGCGAAAAAGAAATAATATGTTTCGAATCGCGGTATTAACCTGCGAACTCGTTATATACTCCTTTTTCCTCAAACAGTGAGACGTCCGTTTTGGGACCGCTTTGACCCGTATTTCAGCCGGGCTTGGCATCTCAGTCTGCCACGATAAAAATTGTGATTTTACGAGGGATACGTTTCATCGATCAACTATGCACTTATTTATATTGCATTTCTCATGTTGGATGTTTGACGATTTTTCACGTACATTTGGAAAACCGTACGTGATAAGTTTGTTGCGTGAATGGAATATTCTTTTACGTTGTACGTAATATGACGACTATGTGACATTATAACGGCATACTTACGGCATTATTTATTATACTTTCCATTTTTAATATTTGTGTTCACTTATAGTAAGATTTATATATATATTTATCGTTGATATCATTTATAAATTTTCTCTTTAGCTTAAAATATATGCGCTCTGTCCTTGTTGAATATAATTCTTTTAAAGAAGTTATATATATGTTACGTTATTGTTGTATTTTTCATAACGGTGTATAGCATTGTATGACCATGCAGCTTCATGTTAATAAATGTATATAAAACAAAATGTCTTATTTCTATAATGGAGTTAAGTAATCTGCAGTTTTGAAAAATACTTTGTGTTTTAAAAAAATGTTGCTAATTTAATTTCAACCAGTTTTTCTCGAAAAACATCGGAACTGCCTTTTTCAGATAATAGTCCAGAGAGAAATCTCTAAATGGCTGAGAGTAGATGCTTGTGTTTTTAAATGAAATCTGTATTAACGCTTCTGTGTGCAAAGAATTATTGGGTTGTCCGGAAAGTTCGTGCCGATTAACCTATATAATTTAATAAATGTATATACTAAATGTATATACTAAAATTTAAATTTTCTGCGTTTAAATTTTCCTTCAACATCGGCACGAACTTTCCGGACAACCCAATACATAGCCATAAATATTTTCGACGAATGACATTCACGTTCTTTTTTATGAATTTCTAAGAGGCCTTCTATCATCCTCATTGATTACAATCGATAGTCTTCTTTCTTTTTTATCTTTCAGCAAGTTGAGTTTTTATCATCAAAATAGCATTAAAGACATCATTTTGATAACAAATAATTATGTCAAACTGTTAGATTTTTCTTTTTTTTTAAATATAATATATAAAATGTACATTACAATAAAATCACATACTTCCTGACAATTATAACATGACAAAAACAAATTAGCTTGGAAAAGCTTTTCATCACCAGTGGAAGGCCTCTGTCGATTATAATCAGCGAACCTTTTTTCTTATCATATTATATTTGTTGAAAAATCAGAAAAATATAACTCGTTAATTACAGATATTAATATATATTTTTATAACATATATAAGATATTTCAAAATTATTGGCGAGTTTTTTTTTAAAGCAATCAGTTCTTGAAATATATTTCTCACGTATTTAATATCGCGTACAAATATTAATATAGTTTAGTAATATATAAGAATTATTGAATACCTTGTTGACAAATTCCAATGATACTTCCGAGTCGTTTTTCTTGAATTAAATTAATGAGTTCTAATCGAATTTTGCTCTACCTTCCGAAAAAATTATTCGGTTTTGAAAAAAAAATCATGCGACTCTCGAAGTCGGGATAACAATTGTAGCCCTCCTCCGTGCAATGCAACACGACGTACAGCAGACTGTAGCTCCAAGCTGGAGATATCGCAAATCGCAAGTTTGCAATAATTAGCAAAACGCGGATGCGTGATTTATATAGGGCGCATTCAAGCCGGACAAAGCTGCTAATTAGCTCGCCGAGCGATTGAATGCGATTAGTTGGATCTATAAGTAACAACCAATCATATTCATTTGCAAGCAGACTGGCCTTCTTTATCGAACGCGCCCGAAACTTGGCGATGCTTCGCTGCGATTGTTGCGATCATTGAATTCGAACGCTCATTGGAGAATAGATTAGTTTTCGGATAGAGTATATAAATAAATCCTGAAAATTTTTTTTTCGGAAGTTAAGTGTTGTTTCTGGAAAAAGGCTTATATTCAGAACGCGCTTTATGATATTATTGCATATTTAGCGTTAATGCCGTTAACGCTATGGTTTACATTACTCCAATGATATGGGTGCAGTCACAATAGAAGAAATTAGCTAGAAATAAAGATTTCAACCTATCAGAAATCGGATACACCGGAATACACGGTTTCTGATAGATTGGAATCATTATTCTTTATTCTTAATTCCTTATTCTTTCTATTGTGATCACTCTAACCTCTAATGTACTTTGTAGGTTGTGAATTCGTATATAATAAGATAAATTAAAGAATGTAAACAAAAATACATATTATAAAAACAATATTAAATTGTGAAATTATATAAACTAATCTTAGTTACAGTTATAAAAATTTAAAAATTATGTAAGTGTAATTTGTAATATAATAATAAATTTTGCAATAGAGCTGCAAATTTCAATATGGAAAAATAAGTAATTATTTATAAAAATAAATGTCATAATTTTAAGATGCACCTTAATTAATTTTTATTCCTTAATTATCCTTAATTAATTATTTTTTATTCTTTACAGATATACATTTAACGATTCTTGTTACATCAATAATAGAACATATATTTATTCCATGAACAGAAATTACCAGTAAAAAGCTTAATTTTTTTATCAGGAAATCCTGCAAGTGATGTATTAATAACATTGGTAGTAAAAGTGCAAACATTAAATAAAAATATGATTATCCAGGAAGAAGATCATATGTATTGAGCAAATTGATGAAATTAAATTTTGTATTTATAACAAGGCATTATTTCCTAAACAAAATGCCTTACTATGCAGTAGCCAGGGGTCGAAAACCTGGAATTTATGCTACATGGTAAGGAAATCAATTTAACTAATAAATTATCAGCAAAAAGAAATTAGAGTAAAAATGTTTGTATATTTGCTAAACAAATTAAATAGATTTGTGGTTTATTTTGAGCTTATATAAGAATCTGTTTAAAAAAAAATTAAATAAAAGTTTTTCTATTTTTAACAGGGATGAATGCAGTGCTCAGGTTCTTAAATTTCCTGGATCAATATACAAGAAATTTGCAACAGAAAGCGAGGCTCAAAACTTCATAAAGGAGCGTTCTTCAACTGAGGGAACAAATTCTAAGAGCCTTGCTTCATCGAAAATTGTAAAATCTGCAAGGTAAATATTAACTCTTCTGGTAGTATGAAAGAAATTTTTTATTATGATTTACATCTTGAGTTGTTGAGGTCCATAACAGATTTTTTTATTGATTTAAATTTGAAAAAATTTTTATATATTTTTTAAATCTTTAACACCGTTTTTACCGTAATAAAAATAAAATTATAAAAAACATAATATTGGTTAAAAGTGCATAACTTTTATATGAGAATGAAAAAAAATCTTTTTGAGTTACAATACTTTAGGGTAGTATTTAAAAAAAATATAATGATGTTGATTTAAAACGTTAAATTATTTAAGTACCTTTATGAATAAAAAAGAATCTCAAATTCTTTGGGAAAAAAATAATAAAATGATAGCGAACTCCATTATTTAATTTCTTAAAATTTCCACAATCAAAAAATCGACTGTGTCTTAAAAAATTCTGCATTGCTGATAGAGAGTTAATAATAATTCCTGTTTAACATAAGAAAGAGATATTGCGAAGTTAATGAAACTCTGAAATCGTATTACAATATATCATTTAAAGCTAATATTTTATGTAGATCTCAAACCTTGCCGAAACAATTGTTTACACTTGGTGGTAAGCAGTCTGCAATAGTTCATACAAAATTATCATCAATTTCAAAGAGGACTTTATCTACAAGTGACGATAGTAATGAACACCCAAACAAAAAGAGAAAAATAACTGACGTTTCAAACAATTGCCTTAGATTAGCTCAGTGTCTTAACCAGGTTTGAAATTAATAATATATCAATAACTTCTCAAAAACTAAAACTAATCAACTCTATTATTTATAATTTTTTAATTTTAATATCAAAACGCATAATTTATAATTTTATTAATTTTTTATTTTATAGTTGAATAATTGATCTAGCTGATGTATTATAGTTGATTAGTATGGTCTGAGAATTTCATATATTGATAAATAAATAAAAATAAATAAAAATAAATAAAAAATATTATACTGCAAAATTATATTTCATAAATTTGGATTATATAGGATGACAAAATGGATTTTATCATGGATGAAGATGGTTATGTGAATGTTTTTACGGATGGCGCATGCAGTTCGAACGGATATAAGAATGCACGAGCCGGTATCGGTGTTTGGTTTCGAGACAATCATCCCTTGTATATTTTATTTTTCAATCTTGTCCATTGTCTACTAAAACTCAATGAATCTGTGCGTAATATAATTTTCGTAGAAATATATCTGAACCGGTAAATGGACGATCTACTAACAACATGGCAGAAATCCAAGCTGTTACAGTAGCTATGAGACAGGCGAAAAAGGCAGGAATCAAAAAGTTGAAAATCAACACTGATTCTAAATTTCTCATCTCTTGCATTACACAATGGATGCCAGTGTGGAAGAGAAGAGGATGGAAAACTGTAGATAACAAGCCAGTTATAAATAAAACAGAATTATTAGAAATGGAGAAAGAATTAGAGAACTTGACTGTTGCTTGGGTAAGCAATTTTTTATTTAATAGATATATATAATATTTACAATTAATATAAATACTATTGTGAAAGACATTCAATCTTCTAGAATCATGTGAATGGACATGCAGGAATTCATGGTAATGAAATGGCAGACAAACTGGCAAGAGAAGGCTGCCTGCGATATAAAAACTAAGTTGGATAAAAGATGTAAAGTACAAGTACTTCTTATAAATTATATCTTAGATTATTTGTTTTATTTTTGCATACATAAACTTTTCTATAGAAAATATTATGAAGTATTTATTGTACATTGAAATATAATTAACTTTTGTTATAATATATAATAAATCTGATCTATAATTCATTCTTTCTTTTTTTAATGAGTTTTACTATTATAAAAATAATACAATCAGACACAAAATATGATTAAAATTGTAGAATATATTATACTTTTGCGCATATAAACAGAAATTGCTATCATAAAAATGGTTACAATATATATGACTAAATCATACTTAATGACAAAAATGACTAATTCTTGTCAAATAAAATATGAGAAATACGAATGGTTAAATTATATTTTCCATACTACAAATTATTTCTAGAAAAATACATTGCTATTTTTATATTTCTATCTACATAAATACATTCTTTATTGCGATGTAATTGTTAAAGTTATCAATTACCAAATTAGTAAACTAACATACAAGATCATTGTTTCGTAGATGAGACAGAAGCTTGCGCATTCTCGTTTATTGTCTGTCGGTTCAGCGATTTCGACGATCTCGTCGATATTTGTTTAAGAAGGGTGTAAATATCCTCCGGAGATACTCGTAATGCCAATAATTCCAATACAATTCTGTAAACAGAGAAAATTGTATTGTGATAAAACCGTGCAGAGAGGTTATGTCCGTGGGCGAAATTCCACTTTTGATAACTCTCGACAAATGTCTCACCGAAAAACTCCGGGTCCCGTGGAGATTCCCGTTATTTCGGCCAGTTCAATTAATTCTTGTTGATGCGATTGTGAAAATGCCATTTTTCGCGAAAATCATCGACCGAACGGATTCACAGACTTTTGGATTTACCGCGCGAAGTTATTTGCAGCAAGCTCGAGATTTTAGATAATTCAGATCTGACAATCGTAGTTTTTTTGTCAAAGTCAGTGAATCACAGCAATCTCAACCAACCAGATGTTACCATCGGCCTAGTGAATTTACCTAATTAAATTTAGTGGAAAAACTTCAAATACCAATCAGAAAATGTGTAATAAATTAGTCAATTAGCGACGTAGGATTAGCTCCATCCCAAATTTTCCATTTCTCATTCTCTACCAATGAAATTTCTCGAATAGTCATGTGATAGGATCGTCGAGAGGAATCATGGATTCAAATTTTCTATACGTGGCGTTCTATATGCATCGTTCGCTAATAAAAAAAAGACCAATAATCATTCATCATTTTCGACATTTCGTACGACTTTCTGTACTGAACGAACGTTGTTGAGTAGCATAGGGCTGAAAGTTTTAAAATTACTACGCTAATTGCTGACATTGCAAGTAAGTTTTGATAACATTTTTGCTTGCAAAAAGATTATAGATCTCGGATAATGATCTTCGGTTTATCGAACAGGCGAGGATTTGTTGCTTCATTGCGTTATTTTTTTATTACTTCGTTCATCATATCTCTTACAATTGGAACATACAAATGTAAAAATATTATATGTAGAATTATTGATCAATATTAATTATGAAGTTATTAATTAACGCAATCATGATGTTGAGGACAAAAATGGATATTTTGTTGAAGAACACATACATGGTCTGTTATTTTTGATTGAACTTTTGTACCAGTTCATTTTCCTCTCCAAGAGGAAAGAAAAGGAAGAAAGATGAACTGGTGCAAAGTTCAGCCAAAAAGAACGGGAACACGTATTTACTGGAAAGATAATAATTAAAGAAATTTAATAATAATTTAATAATAAATTTAATTAATAATTATGAGAATATCCTGAGAATTGCAATCAAGACTTATATAAATATTTCTGAAAATATGCTTTTTTTGTGATTATGTTCCTTCTGATATATTTGATAATGTCTTGAAAACTGTAATTATAGATATAAGAGAAAGTCAAAAAAATTTTTTAATGCAAGATTTGCTCTTTTCTGATTATACTCTTGAAATTTATATTTGCAAGATAAAGAAAAGCAAAAAACAATTACATGATCTGTTTGCGTTGTTTGAAATTCCCCAAAATTTTTGAACTTAAAATGTGATAGATAGAATAAATTATTCAAGGCGCATAAAAGCCAAATAAGATATTAGTGTAATAGTACTTATTCTTTCATATTATATATAACGATAATATAATGATAAGCGTCGACCTTAGATTAGGTCATCTTCAGTATCAGAACAAAAATTATAAAATATCTTTAGTCTTACATTATTTAACACCACATGAATTTCACATATACTTGTATGTTATAATTTTAATCAATTTTGTCCTATAAGACTACACCTATCTTATGTTATCAGTTCAGATTTCTCCATAAATTGAATTTGAGATAGATATATATCTGAACGTTGAAAAAGAAAGCAAAGATGTTGAGTACAAAAAGTGCAGGCAACACGAACAGATTTATAATTGTATTTTCCTTTTTTTGATATTTTCTTTTTTTTGTGAATATGATTTGTTGACGTGATAATAAAAGTAATAAAATATGGGTGCTTTCTATTTGATAATATAAGTTGACACAAGCATCGTTTTATCTTCTTTATGTTTAATAAATAATAAAGATAGAACGACACTTGTATTACCAAATGAAAAGACCTTATATATAAACTAGCAATGTGCAAAAAATTAAAGTCTGAAATTTCTGAATTTTTTTTCTTGTCAGAATGCCTTACTATGCAGTGGCTAGCGGTCGTTCGACTGGAGTTTATGACAATTGGTAAGAAAATTGATAAAATAATTGAAAATTATGCTTTTTGCAATCAGAATCTAAATTAATACTTTATGTTAGGGAGGATTGCAAAGATTAGGTTCATGAATATTCCCATAACAAATTTAAGAAGTTTGATACACTAGATCAAGCTTGTTGGGACTTTATTGACCAATATTCTTCAAATGCTGGACAGTTATTTAAAACTAAAGCTATAGCTTATCGAGATAACAATCAAATTGCACTAATTACCGTGGTAAAGTTACCGGCTATCAATGTACTAATTACACGGTATGAAATAGAAAATATTTTGGAAAATGCTAAGGGCACTTTAACATTGAACAAAATAGTCATTATGTATTAATAATTAAAAGGTGCAATGTGATAACATTATATTTCACTTTGTCCCAATTCTAGAAATGTTTTTTAAGTTTTTAAATTGAATTTAACACTACATTAACTGCTTTAATTTTCAATTTCCCTTGATGATGACAATACTTCCTATGATTAATGATGACTGTCGATTTGCAGAAAGGAAGAAACATTGTCATCGTACGTCTTTACAGGAGTGGCAGGGATGGAAATGGATATTTTGTCGAAAAAGGCACACGTACTTACTGGAAAGATAATAATTAAAGAGATGTCATTATGAGAATAACCAGAGAATCTCAATTTTTCTTCTGAAAAGTTTATGTTATCATATAGAGTTTATATTATGGAAAATAATAAAACTTAGTTTATTAAAAGTTTAGATCAGTTATGGAATGTATTATTTTAATTTTGCATGTTATTGACATTACATATAAGTTGATAACTCGTGCATTTTCTTTAAAAATATTCCACGAGGTTAATAAATAAATAAATCTGTATACAACTTTATAATTTTTAAAAAATTATAATTTCTGATTTCATTAAAATGGCAATTTTTTTTATTACGAGAGTTTGTGAACAAACTTTATCGAATTCTTGCCTGGAAAATTGGAATTATTTTTAAGACTTGAAATTTTTGTTCTTCAATAATAATTGTCTTTTTACCTATCCTTTGATTAATCTGGGATCAAATTCATATTTTAATTCTTTATGTTTATCAACAATATATCTTTCTAATCTAAATGCCTAATGCCATACATGAAGTAGGTACGTAATAAGAGTGGGAATCGAATTCATTTTTGCTTAGGTGATCACTTTAGTATTTTTCCAGCATCTTATATAAAAGCTAAAAATAAAATTTAATTTATATTTTTACATAATTTTATAAATAGGTTATTAGATATTATAAATGTTTTTGTAATATAGTATTTATATAAAATTATATATTATATATTTATGAAATATAATTATTACATAAAAATATAAAAAAACTTCATTTTATTCTATTATATTGAACTATATTTTGAACTATATTTTTTTTAATATTAAATGTTTTCTAGAATATTTGAAATAGTAGAAAATTTGTTCTTCCTTATTGTGAGAAAAATAATTGAATTTGAAAAATGCGCCTTAACAAAATACAATATAAGGAAATTTCAGAACTTCGTTTTTTGTCATGCTAGAATAAAACGTTTAGGAGCTTCGCATAATAAAAGGAACAGGGAACAGAAAATAAGAATTTTTCAACCTATCAGAAATCATGTATTATGGAATACACAGTTTCTGATAGGTTGAAATCTTATTCTCTGTTCTCTGTTCCTTATTGTGCGGAGCTCCTTAATATATTTACTAAATCTCCGGACACAATGCGAAGAGATAGCGATAACAATAGAAATAACTCGATTTCAACTCATTGGAAATTCCAATGTATCTGATTTCTGATGGATTGAAATCGTGTTATTTCTTTTGGATTGTTCTGGCTGTATCATTGAGCGCATTCAGCGGACTCAACAGTTGAGTGAGCGCTAACTGTTAATAGTATATTCTTTTCCAATCAGAATTTTAGATCTAGAAGAATACATCAATAACAACGAGCGGTCACTAAACTTGAATTTGTTGAATGTGCCATTGTGTTTGAAGCTTAACGATTGCATGCGATTGGAATATAACCTATATAGATTTTTGTTTACTGTATCTGACTGTATCCTTCATCAACTAGTGGAAAACAGACAAAATATTGTTTACTGACTTGATATAAACTTGACTAAGTGATAAATTTATTTAATACTTTCTCAAAAATTTAAATTGAATTATATATTTATAATATTTCAATTAATATTTAATCATGTTTTACCATGTAAGTTAATTTCATATTTCTGTATAATTCTACTATTAATTAATCAAATTCAAAAGAACAAAATTAATTATTTTTTAATTTTTGAAATAAATATAGATTTCTTTAGAACATGAGATTTTGTTACATCCCCGATACTTTGGTCCCCAATTACTCGACACTGTAAAGCAAAAGCTCTATACAGAGGTAGAAGGAACTTGTACAGGAAAGTGAGTATCTTTTGTATATTTTTTATATTAAAAGTTCTGAAACCTTAAGTTATATTAATTTTATATGTTTGTTCAGATATGGCTTTGTTGTAGCTGTCACGACAATTGATAATATAGGAGCTGGTATTATACAACCAGGACAAGGTTTTGTAGTATATCCAGTCAAGTATAAAGCGATTGTATTCAGACCATTCAAGGGTGAAGTGCTAGATGCGATTGTGACTCAAGTGAATAAGGTACAAATAGATGCTTTTTCAAGAGAACGATCTGTTTAAACATTCGTTCTTTTCTTCTTCTTTTTTATGTTAGGCTTCTGGCTTATATTAACTTCTCTCATATGCTTCTCACATGCTTGTGGTGCGCACACATTATTCAATCGCTACAAGCATATGGGATCTACAGTTTTAAATGTCAGTTCCAAACAATGAATTTTTGAGAGGTGTTTTTGTGAGCAACGATACTCTCGGGAGGCCTCAAGGTTGCCGGCCTTTTCCGAGAGAAGACACAAGCGTAAATATTTTAATTCTTATTGGGATCGAATTCGGGACCTCTGGCATGATAGACGCTGTCTGCCATGCCACGCTCGCGCTTAACATTCGTTCATTAATTGTTAAACAACTTGATGTCTTATGATTGTCACATTTACAGGTTGGAATGTTTGCTGAAATAGGCCCACTTTCATGCTTTATATCTCATCACGTAAGTAATTGTAATAATTATGAAATATAATAATTAAATTTGTGTTTTATATATATGATATAAATATTATATATAAATTTAAATTCCTATAGTCAATTCCAGAGGATATGCAGTTTTGTCCGAATGTGAATCCAGCCTGTTACAAATCAAAAGAAGAAGTAAGTCATGTCATAAAATGTTGCAACATAAATTTTATAATTGTGATGTTTATAATTTTGTAATTGTGAGAGTAATAAATCAAACATATCTTTCAGGATGTAGTTATTCAAGCAGATGACGAAATTAGATTAAAAATTGTGGGCACAAGAGTTGACGCCACGGGAATTGTAAGTATTAAATTAACACTGAATCTTTTTGTTTTACATCAATTTACATACATATTCAATTTTTTGTTTCAGTTTGCTATTGGCACGTTAATGGACGATTATTTAGGTAACAGGATATTTAACATTATTGTTTTGCAAGGCAAAATGATACATTTAAATGATACATTTATAATTTATTTTTCCCTTTTTCAGGCCTCGTATGCAACTAGCATGGCTACAATCTGTCTTGTTTAAAAATATTTATTAGTTTATCTGAATATGTTTTATATTTTGAAAACAATGCAAGTGTAGTCTTAAAATATTTTCTATCTTTTTATAAGCAGTGTAATATCAATGTAATCAATCCGACAAAAAGATATGAAAATATAATAATATAGTATATAAAATCATATTTAGATAGAATTTAGGTAACAATTTAAATATCTTTTATAATTGTTAGAATAATGAATTAAAACAATTCTCAAAGAAATTCTAAATTGTGAGATAGATAATGTAATATCTATAAAATAAAATTAAGTACAATATATATTTGTTTTGCCTTTATAGATTGTTAATACGTAAGATATTAATATTTTTTAAATATATATATATATATATATATATATATATACACTCTTTAAAGGCAAAAAAAATAAATATATATATAGTCATATTCACTCTCGTAAAAAAATCTCTCTTTTTATAACACTTTTTAAATATACTGCAATATAATTGTCATCTTTTTACGGAAAAGATACGAAATAGATAGATTTTACTAATGCAAAATTATATGGACATTGCTATTACTAAGCAATTAAAAAATCAGATATAATTTATAATCATACAAGATACTATTTAGGTAATGTACATCTTTTTTAATTCACATATTTCTCATTTCCTACCAATCATCGTTTAATAAGGATTTGCAATGAAATTGCCAGCAATATGCGAAACGACTGACCTGTGGAAAAAAGCATTCTTATTCTGTTCGTTGTGATAATTTAAATAAAATTGTATAATTCCATCAGCCAGCAGTGATTACAACGATATTCAATTCATAGAATCTTGGTTGCTGCCAAATATATTTGCAAGATTTGTGAATAGCGCTAATATCGATGCGATACGAA
>Ga0157364_1002880_pt1 | contig 16425 bp, 8 predicted proteins | sample AttsexASBM2_FD_111476 | JGI IMG/M metagenome (GOLD analysis project Ga0157364, IMG submission 111476) | Fungus gardens microbial communities from leaf cutter ant in Ribeirão Preto, State of São Paulo, Brazil - Atta sexdens ASBM2 | ecosystem: Host-associated > Fungi > Mycelium > Unclassified ...
AAAAAAGAAAAAAAATATATATATATATATATATATATATATATATATATATATATATATATAAGCGTACAATAATTTCAGAGAACAGCACCTATTTGCAATTTGATTGAAATGATATGTGCAACATGTTCGAGGACGATAATAATTACGGCACCAACGACTAATACGCACCATCCGCTTACATTGATATGAAATGTAATAATATAATCACAATGAGTAAACTAACATAGTTGCTATATATGTTATCGATACGAACGATATAATAATAGTAATAAAAATTCTTTTGTTATTCAATATGCATTCGTACTCGCTCTTTGACTGCCTATTCTCTAAAAAAATATATAATATCATGGCCAACAAAGGGATCAAGAGCCGAGTCGATCTTATGCGTATGTGGAGGAACATTCGTCGATATTAAAATAAAACAATAAAGATATCACGGAGAAATATTAAATCTGTTCTTTTTACATTTTAGTAAAAAATTAACTTTCTCATAATTCTTGTAAGAAAATTCTGTAACTATTATTCACATTAATTAAGTAAAAGTTATTGGAAAAAAATTTCCTTTCTTCCATATTAGCACATATACATATAAATAAAATAAAAGAAAGTATGTCTACAAATCCTCAATATCAAATACTTTTTCGAAATCAAAGATATTCAGATGGGAAACAACAAAAACAATTGAAAAAATTGAATGTAAGAGAATAGGGAAGAGCAGAGGAAGTTCATTACTTATCACATATCAATCTATATATTTACAATGTTAATTACAACAAATAGGCAATAGGAATGGAAACAAAGAAAAGAAATAATAGGAGCAGATAGTGTAGAATTTGTAGCCTGTTTTTCAGGGAGAAGTTTAAAATAAAAGATAGTGTAGGAAAAAGCATGCAAAGATGCGATGAATGAACATACTGGGTGGTGTATATTGACTTACTATATTGAATATTTGGAAATCGAATTACAATAGCATGCATGTGTATATGTATATAATTTATAAAAGTCGAGAATCCTCGATCGAGAAATCGGCTTCATTACCAATTTTCTTATTGCGAATAAATTCTTAGAAAATTATTTGAAAAAAGATAAATGTGTTTTAAGATAAATAATGAGAAAAAATTCTACTTCTTCGTCTATTACATAATATTTAATTAAGTCACGTGTTTTTCATGAACATGTTCTGTTATATCTTTTAAAGGATATAATTTAAAAAGCTATTCAATTATATGAATATTTAATTTAAAATTTAATAATAGATGTAATTTGAAAAAATTCTTGTCGCTCAAAGCTGCGAAAGAAAAATTAATTTTTGAGATTATGAACACATTTCAATAAAGCCAACTAATCTTATGGTGGTAGCCGACTATATTTCGCAATTAATCTGCGAATATGACAAGGATTACTATGCAAGTATTTCCCTTATCAGATTTTGCTCGTACCCAGGTCATTAAAATTATTCCCTCGCATTTTGCAAAATGCTGACCGAACTACCCTTTTGATCAGAAATGAAATTCAAGGAATCTTCGTCTGTAAATCAACGCGCCTTTGAATTTCCATCCCACTTCAATCTATCCCTTTTTCGCTGCTTCAAACGATATCAGAATTGCTCTTTTCCTTTCAATGTACTTCGTGATATACCGTTTTTCTTCCGATTTATATTGAAAATGAATTTTGACTGAAGAGAATTTTCGTAAATGTCAAAGACCTGTTAAAAGATCTAATTTGTCATAGAAATTGATTGCTTTAAAAAATAAACAAGTCAATATTTTTTGTACATAACAATATTGTGATTGTAGAAAAATTAATTTTTTACATCAACTAAATTTTAGTTTTGTTCAGTAAATTGAAATTTAAATATCATGTACAAAAAAAAACACATAATAAAATCACAATTGAAAAAGATACGGAGAAATTAAATATGTATATTTTCAGTATACTTTTTATGCAAATTTCAAATTTTTACCAATTGCATAAGATATAAAGAGAAACTCCTAAAAATTGTATCGATAGTGAACATGATTTTTCATTCTCCCACTATAAAATTTGGATTTTTTTTATGTCGATCGCCGGCAAAAGTCCTATTCATCCGTATAAATAAATGAACACTATAACTGAAAAAAAGGATAAAGAAAAACTAATTTTACTTGCGTCTTTCAATATCGATCGAAATATTAAATATCTTTTCCGTTCACATCGAAAAATATCAGAATTCGCCTTAGTGCTTCTTTCATTTTGTAAGAAACGAGAATTTAGTTGCTAATATAACCTGATTGTGAAGTGACTCAATCTGATATTCTTTCTGATCTCATCCGCAGCTTTAGAATCGACTTGGACTTTTCTTTTAATAATGTGAGAATTTCGCTTTACTTTTCCGCTACGAACAACGATGTTCGATAAAAGAAATATTGAGGTCGAGTAACAAAAATAAACCAAATATCGTAATAATTTAATATGTGTGAGATGCACGGTAACATATTTTAAAAATACATCGAAAAATATGTCAGTGAAGAGTCGTATCTAAATTTTAAATCACTGGTACTATAAAATATATGGTATTTATTTTTTTAAGATTGAAAATGTAATATTCTTGCTTATGTAATTAAAAAAATACTTATTACTTACATGCTACTAAATCTTTGAACATAACAAATACTTTTGTTATTAATTATGCCACTATACATATTTCAAATCATACTGTAATAATTACATTTTAATGTATTATTATTTTATAGATATATAAATAAAATAATAAAATACTATTTTATTTTTATTCAGTATATTAATAATATATAAATTTATATGACAAGTACTAATTTCAAAGTTGAATGTATTTGAAGCAGATGCTTGACCGATTTTTTCGTCTCTTGACCGAGATAGTTGTCAGAATCAGGAATTGATATATTCAAGCATACATTTTTTTTCCTCGTGATTGCATTCGATAGCCATCCATTAGAACATCAGTGCATCTCGAAAAATCACAAATGTTTCATTCGCAGGACGTTGCTTGGAAAGCGACGTTTAATATTGTGACTGTAACGTCAATTTAATTTCCGCAGCCATTCAATATTCCCTTTTTCGTATGATTGTTCAGCTTTTCGGTGATGCATCAGTTTCTAAAGTACTGATGCGCCATGAAAGTTTTATACAAGTCGTTCGCGTACCTTTTCGAGTCTTTTGTAAAATGTTAATCAAATTCATATCTTAAAAGTATTCATATCTTAAAAATCTTATAGATAAAAATTAATAAAAATTAATAATAATAAATTATTAACCAATTTAAATGAATGGTAATATATATTGTCTCTTTGTATGATTTTCGATCGAGGTATGACGATATTTGGGTATAACATAATTTCTTAACCCATTTCGTACAAACATTCAAAACTGTTCATGTTTTGTTTATAATCGGCATGCATTATCCAAGCAGAAATAACAATATATCCATTGTAATTCGATTCCTGGCTTGTCGTGCGCAGTTAACTTCTGATTTGTGGCCTACAACTTTCGACGGAACATGATTGGATTCTGCGCGTTGATATAAATCGTAAATCCTAGAAACGAATTTTCGCAGTGGCGGATTCTCGATGGTGAAAACTTCCTTCCGACTCGATAACTCGTTGACGATCGTTCCCCGATAAAGAAAAATCGCCCCGTCAACTCGTCGTGAAGCTCAGGCTTTCTCGTCGAGTTCACCGCTTATCCCCGCAATCGAAATTTTTACAAAGCACGCGCGATCACCTCTAAGCTAGCAATAGAACGTATCCGCCAGTTTTTATCGATATTCCAAGCAAAACGAGGTCTAAAAATTGTTCAGAAAATATCGGATCGTTTAACGATGCGACATTCTTATCGCCATCGAATCGATTAAGCGTTGAGGGCGTTAATTACTTACGCCTGTGGATCACGCGATTTTTAATTATCATAGTTAACAACATTTTGAGCAAGTTTCGTGTCGAAAATTTGATATACTGTACTTTCGAGACCGGATGTGAATTATGGACATACGAATAATATTCGTGGCACAAACACGATTCTTTTTCTTTCATTAAATTATTAAAAAAGTAATGTAAAATATATAATATGCATATTTGTATATTTATACCATTTTTCAATATAATAATAATCTAGAGTATTTTTTTTCATTGATCATTATTTTTTTCGCGAAACTTTGCATGTTGACCTTATTTATATTAAGAATAACGAAAGTTATTCATTTGCAGTTAATAAAATAATACATATAATAATACATATAATAATACATAAAATAATACATAAAATAATATATATAATATTAACATTAAGAAACAGTGTAATTGTTCATCAAAGGAGGTCTTCCTCTTTTTAAAATAAGTTTCTAAGTACATCATCGTTAATCGTTGTACTTGACAAAGCCCGTGGTTCAACATGCATCCAAAATCTACATACGGCCTCGTGTACCCTATCCCCAACTGTTTACATATGCAGCCGGAGAACCTCCCTATAGCTTCTAGTTTCGGCAGTGCTGATAGCTCACCGAATATCCTACCTCCTTGGAAGGACGCAGAGTGCTTATGAAGCGTGGAGGAAGGTTCAGAATGTAAGAAAGCTGGCAGACAGGAGGATGTTAAGGATGTTGAAAAACAAAAGGGATGCAGACCGATAGATGAAAAGACTCAGAAAGAGAGAAAGAGAGATAGAGAAGAACAGAAAGATTATGTGTTTTCGTGCATTTGAGTGAGTGAGCTAGAAAAAGAGAAAAGAGAAGAGAAGGAGAGACAGAGGAAAAGGAGAAGAAGAAATAGAAGGCGAGAGAAAAACTGTTCCCTCCCTTCTCCCCTGGAACATTTTGAAGCCAAAATCCGTCGATCAAAATCGACGACGTGGCAAGTATCTAAACAACAAGCAACTCCATCAGATGTATTATAAATTACGCGAGGCAATTTTTCCAGGAGAGGCAGGGCGCGAGACTGGGCGAATCGGATCTCGCTAATGGCAGTTGGCTCCCTGTTATATTTTTGTCTCGTACAAAAAGTTTACGTGGAAAATTACATATGTGAATATGGGACGCTGTCACGTATGGCGGGCCTCGACTGAAACGTTGAGCAGAATTGAATAAAATAGATCGCATTACATTTAATTATTCAAATCTTTTTTCGAGTCTTCAGTTAAAACTTCGAAACAAGTTTGATTTTATTTTTGGAAGAAAATTTAATGTTCAGTTTAATGTGCATAAATATAATATACAGTTGCACTTGAATCATCATAGAACTAAAAGAAGATATATGGAAGAAAATATGTAGCTAAATTCTTATTGAACATCTTTAATGCTGAGAGTAGCATAAATTAATCAACATGCTATTTAATTTATGGAAGTTAAACACAAATTCTTTGTATTAATTAAATAAAACGTAAAATTAGTCGTCTTTGCTGATGCTAAATATAGTATCAGTTAAAATAGCGAATGTGGATTTAAGGTTCATCATACTATCCTTACGATTGCTTTCAGTAAAAGTCAAGCGGAGTTCTAGAATACATTTATCAAAACATTGGTTGTTTACCCATTTCTGCTTCGTTCAACATGGCGGAAGAGGATACCACGGGATCGCAGCGCCATTACTTTTGAAACTCCTAGGATCGTACGTAACTTCGTGAAGTATAATAAATACGTTTTGCATATATTTACAAGCGTAGACTTACAGCTGTAACTGTAGCAATTTTATGAGACAGAAAATTTTCAGAAAGTAGTGAACTCTCAATTTCCGCGCATTGTATTAAAATTCTAAATAACAACTAATAAAGAATAAATATTATATCTATTCTTTATTTTATTATTATTGTGGATTATAATGCATTACATTTTCTCTTACTTGTTCCATTAGCAGGTAAATAATGTATAGGAATAAATAATGTAAATTTACTGCGCATTATTTTAGAAAGAAAGATAGAATACAACACTAGATCGTGCAATATACACATAAAAAAATCATGTTTGTATCTACCAAGAAATTTGCAATGTTAAATTTCCTCTGGGATTTGCAACAATAATATCATAAAATTGTTATATGAAGCTTCCCGCAAACTTCTGCTGTCTAATATGTATAGTTCCGTTGAAATTTCTTGTAGCACGCAACTTATATATTTTTTAATATGAAAAAATTAAAAGTTTAATATGGAAAAAATTTACACATGAATATGTGTCAGTTTAATTGGTATTAACTTTTTACAATTGGCTAAGTGTATAATACAACAATATTAAAAAAGAAGAGAGATCTTTTTAATAGTCTAAATATAAGATGCTCTATGTCAAATTCCTCCAGAAATGAGCGCTTTCAACAGGAATCGAGAGTTCATCATGCAATCGGTAAACAAAGCTATGCATTTCCTGCCTCGTAGTCATTTAATTCCATTTCCCGTGCCATGCATCCTCATCGCGAACTTTGATCAGTCGAAGCCACCATTAACACTCCTGAGTAGAGTGTTGTCACACGACGTCCGGACGTTTCGTGTCGACTATGAGAGACTCGCTTTCTTGCACGATACAAATGAATTAGGCCAAGTCTAACGGCGCATGTTAATGAGAAAATCGCATTTCCCTGATCACGAGGAATACTCTAACGGAACCATAGAATCCTCAGACTCGATGTGTCTAACACACATTCGTTTTTTTTTCTCAGGAAGAGAAGGATAGACGATACTCCAGTATTGATAATTCTTCCGATCTCTTCTTGAGACAATCAGCACCGGGAAAGAAAGCACGAATTCTCCTTTTTGTTCCCTTCCCCTCTTTCAATTTTTATTGCGCGATACCTTCTCTTTACTCATCACAAGTACATTAGAATTTCACGGATCACAAGACTGCGTCAGGCACACGAGATCCGCGCGACCACCCGCGTCGACAATCCCGGTGACCCGAAGTCACAGGATCGAACTGCGAACCGTCGCGAAGCCAAACGCGACCCGCTGTCATCATGAACACCTGCACGCTTCCGGCGCGCGATGTATCGCCGCCGAGACGCGTTGCGTCGTCGCGTTGCTAACCCACAACGTCGACGTCGTCATTGGGACGACGTTCGCAGCCGCGATCAGCAGCCGATCCGCCTCAGCGCCAAATTCGCTCCGACTGTTCGTCGAGGCAGGCCAGCTGGTGATCAACTCTCGCCAGCCGGGCATACTGGTCAGGTAGGCTAGAAGGAGTAGTATGAGGCACCCACCTAGGCACCCGCTGCCTCCGACCTCGAAGGCGGCACAACCGCTCGTCTGGTTCTCCGTTGTTGGCCTCTGCACCTCTGGGTGTGAGACTCGATCCATCTTTCGGCTACCTGTCCACGGATCGCCCTCGGTATCCACGGTATTGTGCCGGACGTCCGAAGGTGCGTTGTTAACTTCTTCAGGGACCACTGGCGGCAGCGGCTTGTCCTTGTCTAGCTCGTCGTCCACTTCCACTGAGGCATCCGTGCCGAAAAATACGAGCTTCCATTCTTCCAGTGTGTCTAGAACAACAATCCTATCTATATTAGCACGATTCTAATAATACAATAAACGATTTTGTTGAAGTGTCTAAAAATTTAGCTAAATACAGATTTGAAAATAACTATGTTGGAATAATCAAAATAATTATGTAGGAATTTTAAACATAATAAGCGACGCTGCCAAAAAATGTTTTGACATTGTAACAAGTTTCAGCGTGAGTTTTCTACATGATTTTTTTGGTACTTCAACAAAATTATTTTTAAATTTGCATCTAGCTAAATTTTTAGTTATTTCACCAAAGCCGTCCTGTCTATGTAGCTAATAACTAGTTCATATGAGTGTGCGAAACACTTCGCGGAGAATGATCCACATAGAAATTTAAAGTATTGGAGACAGAAAAAGGTTGCAGTTTTATGTATAGCATACATAAAAAAAAGTAAAAAAGAAATTGAAATAATTGTTAAAATTTAATGCCGAAACTATTCTTCTGCAAAATTCTTCTTTCTATTTAATATTTGCAAATTCTTTTGTCTCTAATACTCTTTAAATAATTTTATAATTTTTTTAACAAACATGTAATATACATATGCGATTAATGTGAAATTAAAAAAATCCAAGCGTGCCACAATTTTATCTTTGCTCTGTAAGCGAAGAATGGATTGAGAATAACGTACTTATCTCCTGTACGATAATTACACAATAATAACTACTGTCATCTTTATATTAAGTACACACATGCATGATTACAATCAACCCTGGTAGATTTTACGTATCGTGATTTTACGTACCGTAGATTTCTGAGAATAGAAACGAAAGACTTCGCAGACCTCTCAGTACCATTTTCATGGGCGAGGTCCTGATGGAAACGGAATTTAAATTATCTCCAGATAATATAAAAATAATATTAATAATATTAATAACGTCTTATGTAATATAATAATGTGAAAGTATATATTTTTTGAGACACAAATCTAATGAAATATTCATGTTAATAAATCGTCATAGAACAGTAAAATTATAATTATCGAATGTATCTACTAATTTTTCATCTGCCTGTTGAATAACATGCTTCTCACTTTCTCGCAAATTATTCCGCGACCTTGCTCGCAAATATAACGTAAGATATTGTATTTCACAGAGAGGTGAAGGCGGTAAAATAGAAGGTTTTGCGAAGTAGACGAGACGCAAGCGAGACAGCGGAAGGAGTGGCAGAGACGTCGTCGGCGCCGTCCAGGAAATTAATAAAGCGTCGGGACACCGTGGGGAAAATTTCGTCCTAAGCTGGCTCGCGGGAACAATATCTGCGATAGAAGGGAAATGCATGCGGGGGAGGAAGAGTCGAGACTTGATTAAATTAGAGTTAAAAATAACCGAGTAATCAGCGACGACTCTCCACGTACATTCACTCAGCGCAATGTGTACGTCGGAATTAAATGCAAAGTTCTTTGCAACGAGAGAATAATAAAAACTCGTGGACGATTATCGTTTTTACTTCGGGTAAGATACATCTGCAAGTTCCTTGCGCTGCGAGCAAGACGAAAAAGCTAGCTAAATGGAAGCTAATTTTAAATATCATGTTCTTTTCACTCAGATATTAAGAGCTCAGAAAATTATTTGATACTCAACTACTAATTTCAACCATTCACAATTTAATAAGATTTGCATATTAATAAAAAAATAAATTTAAAGAATTGATTAAAGATAAAACATCATGCTTGGTTATCGATAATAAACATAAATTTGAATATTGCTCTCGAAATATTTATTATTTATTATTTTTCCATTTATGATGAAACGTACATTCATTCCTTAAGAAATAAATTTATTTTTCTAGACGTTCATATTAATTTATATTTTGTTTATTGTTTATTGTACACAGCACAGTAAAATTAAAGCGTACATACAGCTTCAGATGAAATCAATCCCATAGGAAAAGCTGAATTTCACAAGCAGAGAGTTGTGACGGGATACCAGAAATCAAAGCGGCGGAAAAGCGGATCCAATTTATCGTGACGAGACTGCTCTCGTGTGTGCTTTTTTGGCTGGCAACCGTAAACTACCGGCTGCCAGCTATAATAAAGTAATCGTTAAAATGTTCGCTGTTACGAGTACGCTAGGTAACTGTAAAGTGACAAGCGTCGCGACGCTTGGACAGCTCCCTCGCTTTTACGAGAAGTATCGAGAAATAACTTGCAACCGAGAGTTGGAGGAAATAAGCGGGAGGATGATGAGAGAGAAACAAAAAATGTCAAAAGTCGATTGGGACGATGTGGCAGGCTATTCGTAAGACAATAGAAATATAAGGGCATTGTGCTCGATAGGTCGTTAGCGCGTACTATTGGAGGAGAGAAATCTCCAATAATAATGCCTTGAGAGCGGGAACCATTTTGCGGAGTAAGCGAGTGAAAAAATTTCCAATCATGGAGGAAATTATTTAGCAGCGATGATGGACGAGAGGAGTCGCTCAGTCTCCATCGTGATGGGGTTCGTTTCGCTCTCGTCGGCTTTTCCATTTCATGGCACGCATTAGCGGTTTTCAGTGCGGTTCGCGTCGTCGCGTTTCACTGAATTTTGAGTGATTTGCGATTACGCGATGATCTAGAATTCGAGAATTTGAAAAGGAGATAACAAGCGCAACGCGCAATTATAAACACCATTTGCGAAATTTACAAATTTTTGTTACTACTTCAAAATATAAAAAAATTTCCAGAGTTGGCAAGTTGGCAACGCGATACTTGTAACGCCATTACTTTATTGATCGTTACTTTGTTATAACAACGATTTCAATTAATGACATAGTGAATTTTTTATGACGGTAATATTAACATTATAATTAGAAAAATCAATCGTTACTTGTAATAAATTGAAAAACTCATACGTTACTAAAAAAAAAACTCCTAATTTGTAATTACCCGTTACTTTTTACTCGTTACTTGTAATTACTTATTACTTTTTTCAATAAATATCGCATAATGATAACAAGTTACTTTTCAAAGTAATTTTTTAAATCTTAGCATAACCTTAACATTTAGTTAGTTAGCATTGCTGTCATAAAAAATTGCATCAAATTGTTTACTATAAAAAGTAACGACAAAATAATTGAAAAATAACGTTTGCGAATCTGAAAATTTTTATATTATTAATATATTTAATTAATTAATATATTTAATTATATTATATAATATATTTAAATTAAGGTATGTGATAATAATATCAAAACGATGCAAAACAAATAAAATATAAAATATAAAAATATAAATGAGATTTTTATTATTTATATATGAAAAAATATATTTTCTTAATATATTACCGTATCTCTTTTCAATCAATTATTTTTTTATGATAAATAGAGCAATAAATATAAAAATGTTAATAGAATATTTAAAATTTGGAATATTTAAAACAATTATTAACTCATATTATATCATATATACCTTTCGCGAGTGGAATGCACAATTTTCTCGCAGAAGACAATGGTCTGCATACGGAGTATGAGAATAATAGGATACAAGGCGATACATGCTGGCAATACATTAGATAACCGACGCATACTGATGCGGTCGAGGCTGCATATGAAGCTCATCGATAACTAAGTCATTGAAAGTTTTGTGATTGAAGGCCATAGCGCCCTCGATAAGTTTTCCTATTATCGAGCCTGCCGTTCACGCAAGAGGCTTCGAGTGTAACAACAGGAAGGAAAACGACACAGAAAGCAACAACATGATGAAAAATCCGACACTTGACACAAAGAGCGACAAAACTATCCAAAATATTGAAATACTACTTATACTTACAAAGAAGCTTCCTGAAAGTTTGGTGGATGCGATGGCAAATAGTTTATGGTGTAAGAATAGATATTTTATAAAATATAAAAACATAGTACATCGAACAATTTTCTTAAATACAACTTACAAATAATTTATAAGTAACTACACAAAAAGCTGACAGTTCTCTCAGCATGTAAAAACTATTAAGTGCAGTAATACAAGCAAAATTTGTTTAAAATAAAAAAATATTTGTGTATATTCTTATTCGTGCATACATTAATCATGCAAATATATAATTTATTCAATAAAATTTTACTTACAGCATTATCTAGATTCTAGATCCATCTAACAAGAACTAAAGATAATATTTTATACGAAATATTATATAAGATATTTTGTATAAAATATTCTGACAAAAATGTCACAGACAAGATAAAGTTTTGCAGAAAACATCGAGGACTCTCATTTTAGAAAGAAGAGCATTATGCAAAAGAGAGTTCCATTACTTACAATAAAAGATATATAAGAATCACGTGAAATATTCTAAATTTAAATAAAAAAAAAAACATGAATAATGGGAAATAAGCTTGTCTACAGTGTTGCATATTAATAGCCAGGAATAATATATCTATGTACACAAACAAAAGTAACGGTGATTACGGCGTGGTCGCAATCAGCGAAACAGCTAACACAAAAGAGAAAATACGAAAACCAAATTCCAGCGGATCCGTTTAATCTTCGGGGCTTTGCGCACGATGCATCTCTACTTTCCACACTTCACGTGGGTGCGCAAGCGGATGCGTGGAAGTGAATGGGAAACGATCGGAAGCTGTGCGAAACGACCTTCTTTGTTGTCCCGCGGTTTAAAATACCGCCGTTGGGAACACAATAGAGTAGATAGATTGATGTTATTAGTCACTGCGATTATCTGTGTGCGCGACACTACATTTTTTCGTAGACATTTTAATCAAGCAAATAATGCAAATGATTATATTTTGATTATGTAGATAGATGATATTTATTCTTATTTTTAATTCGATTATCGAATATGTAAAACATACTTTTTACTTACGTACTTTTACTTTGTTATTTTTAAATGACAACAATATCTCTCTAATTGTGTGAAATAGTAACAGCGAGAAAGTGCTCGTATTTTATTGCACAATTAAATAGATTTTATTTCTACATTTAATTTATTTTAATTAAATTCAAATTCAAATTCTATTTTCTGCTGCTGCAGATTTTATTTCAATTTTAATGAATTTAATTCAATTAAAATTCAAATTAATCGACTTTGTAAAAATCTAATGATACTATCTAATGATACTTTCACGCGAATATAATAACTTCCGATCGTTGCCATTAAGCAACCGACACATTCGCCGTTTCTCATTCGTTAGGTACCCTTGTCCAGTTGCAGATTCCTTGGGTCAAATTGCTCGTCTTGCAGCAGGTCGAGTCCTTTGGCCCTTGTGGCATGCTGACCCGTACCGCGAGCTCCACCGTAAACTGGATAAAGCTGTTGAATCTTGGGATATTGTTGAAATACCGCCGGGACTTTGTTAGTGGCTGCCTTTGCCGGTGGTTCCAACAAGATCAGTCCCCGCTGAAGAGGCGAGGCGGTAACCACGTCGATGATCTTCTGTGTAATAATCTGTTTACTTGTCGTTGTGGTCTGCGCCTTTGTTGTCGCAACGGCCTGAGTCACGGTGCTGGTAACTGGGCTGGGTGTACTTCTCCCACGTGGTCTCGACGTAATCAAACGCACGTCACCGGCTACGTTGTTGGACCCTCTATTGATTCCGGTGAGACCCCGAAGAGTCTGAACGGTGGGTTTGGGATTCGGCCGATTGGCCGATTTGCCGTTCTTGTACTGACCGCGGGCCTTGCCCTTCCTCTGGGACTGAATCTGAGCGTTCATCACGTAGGGCGGGCTCATACTGCCGGACTTATCGGATTTGTGCTGCGTCTGCTTGCCTTTCGCCAGGGTGTTCTGATTCTTCGGGATGGTTTCGCGTGGCTTGACGAACGGTCGTCTGGGTATACTCATACCGGCCGGATTGTAAAGAGCGTATTCGGTCCGATCGGGCAGCGTTGCGGTACCGTAGAAAATCAACGCCCATTCGTGCAGAGTAGCGCGTCCTGATCCGGTATGCGTCCGTGAATGCAGCGAAAAGAAAGCGGATGTCATAGTTAAAGAGAGACAGGAATACAATGCGATGCTTACTGGCGCTTTGAACGACGCAGTAAATAATAATACAGTATATCAAAAATTAACCGAGATTGAAAAGTTAGATGTTGGTCAGAAGTTCGATGGAGTTGTAATACGCGTGATTCTCACTAACTTCCTTTTAAAGCAGCTTCGTTTAAGAGGAAGTTAACGAGAACGTCAGAGAATTATCTCTCTTGGAAATCCCTGTTCGATGGCACAGCAGCTTTACATTCAGGGTTTGCAAGATACGTCCACGGAATACTTGTGACAATATAAACACTGGATACATAGTTCAATAGTGTCTCGAATATTCCTGCGACCCTCGCGTCTCTAGCATACAATTCGCTATAATGAATGTGGATGTGCTCTACAGCGATATAGGTCGACGATGCATAAACATATAAGGAAGTTTACGTAGCCATCGGCCTTGATGAGCCGACACGGAAGCAGTTCAAAGTGGCTTAATGCTTGCATCGGTTGCTTTCATTGCTCCGTGATCTCGCTGCTATTTGCCGTTAAGGATAAGTAGGATGGCTTGCGAGAGGACTCCGCAGCTCGAATCTGGTAATTATCCATCTCTGAGGATAATGCAGCTTCTTAGACGATCGCACGCGAATGGATCTTATGTAAGAGCTCTCTCGGTTGCGTCCCAGGAGGCTATGAGAATGCGATGGATCCCGAAGGATCTCGCGGAGCTGAACACCGACTCGGCATCGGATTGCAGGATGCGCGTGCAATGCTAGACATGTCTGAGCCATTCCGTCTAGATGTCACGCGTATGAATCGGTTAATCCTTTGTCATACGATTTACAATTGTTTGGAGTAATGAAAACCGCGAGAATATCACGGATAATTATAGCGTTTTGAATTAAATTTCTTGTATACAATATTTTTTTTTCATGTAAGTCAGAAATAGATGTTAATACCAGCGAACTTCTTGCGGACATTTTCGGCTGGAAGATGCAACTGACAGAGAACTTGGTAACCGTGACCTTATGAAGGCGTTATTAAGGCGCTTGGAAACTATTGTTATGACGAACAAGATAGAATTCTATTTGAAATTTAAATCGACCGAAGGACATCTTCGAATGCAGGAGCTAATGCCAGTATAATCTACAAAGCGCTTTGTCTTTGACGTTTAAGTCTAAGATTTCACGTAATGGTCTTTGAACGAATGCCAGTTAAATGTATTCCATATATTTTAAATAACACTTGAAAGAAATCCTATTAAAAAAAAATTAGAAAGAGCTTAATGAGAATTTAATATTATTAAGTATATTAAAATGTTCTTAAAATGTATATTTATCGACTAATTTAATTAGTCATTTCGTCAAGTATAATTATATCTAATTAACAAAATTAATCTTTCTATATTAAAAGGATTCAGATTTGGCATTTTTATACTGGAAAATGCATACTTTTTTGCATTGAAAAATTATATAAATAATTAATTTAAAATGGTTTTTAGATTTTGTTATAAATTAAAAAAATTATATTAATATGTAATGGTAAATGCAGTTTTTCGAATGTTAAGAGTCTAATTTTAATTAATATTTATTTCATTAAAAATTACTTAAAACAAAATAATTTGACAATTAAGCGGATTAGAGTTCCATCTAATTAAATAATTTAATAAAGTAATTTTAGTTAATTTAATTGGCAACTATATAGTTATAGCGATAAAAAATTATGGCATATTAAATACAATCTCAATTATTGATCCAATTAACTACATCGTTCATCAAACAATTGTTAATCAAACATTCTTCATTGATTATGCAACGCGAAGATGTAATCCACTTACCGAGATATCGACCCTCATTGTGAATTTCTAATTTCCAGGTGCCGTGTGGCCTCTCTCCCCATGTGTGCACTGACATGAATGGCCATTGGCTGAAACCAGCCTTCGAGATGTCGTGCGGCCTTTTAGCGAGAAGAGTGCTCTTCGTGCCTTGAGGAGACGTTAGTTGTATCTGAAGATCTCCTCGTCTCGCTGCCATCAGCGATACTTTCGCCTGCGACAAGCATATCATTATGCAATTATCACCAATCACATATATTTTTCACTACCAATATTTACAATTTTCTACACACATCTTTGTGCAAATAAATTAAAACTTTCAAATTGGTATTATAATATTTTATTAATAACTTTAGGTATGTAATAACTTTGTGACAGTTTGTTAATAACTTTTTAATAACTGTTTAATTCTGCTAGATAAATAATCCAAAAATAGAAAATAAGTGGGAATTTACAAGTAGATTTTACAAAATAATTTCGCACTGTGTAACTAATAATTTTATAAGAGTAATTAACTTAATTCATTTAGTTTCTTCAACACAAGATTTGAACCAGATCTAGTAATTACATTTCGTCGGCAGAAGCATTAATATACTTTAAGTTAATTTGAGGATTAACTATTTAGCATAAATTACAGTTTGTCTTAGTTTTTCATAGACAGTATAAAATGATGACAAACAAATTAGTTTTATTCAAGTGAAAAGTAAATAAAATTCTATTACTTCAACGCCAGCTGGCGAAACATTTTGTTCTCGAAATGTAGTCCGAGTTTGTACTTCTCAGTAGTAGCCGACATGAAATCCGCTAATTAGCGATGTCACTTGTGAATGACATGCTCAACTTACCTGAACATGCTCGAGGAAATTAACGCCACTGCAATCCTTGACATGTAAGTCGAGGATCAATTGGCTCTTTGGTGGTATTGTCCTAGAAAGTATACGAAAAAATCAGGTTAAGCATCAAGCCGTGCGCATACAATTTTATTGCAGATATTTTTAAGTGGATATACCCATTTGTTATTTAAATCATTGCTCGAGCAATTGCGCATTACTTGTTAAATACTTTTATAACTCCCGAGCTGTGTTACTTCTCGAAAGCGCCTTTAGTAATAATTTACTGATATTTTTGTAATAAGATAACTTGATATTGTTATTTTCTACATTTTTTAATGAAAATATTTTCTTTTAATATTA
>Ga0157364_1002881_pt1 | contig 16423 bp, 11 predicted proteins | sample AttsexASBM2_FD_111476 | JGI IMG/M metagenome (GOLD analysis project Ga0157364, IMG submission 111476) | Fungus gardens microbial communities from leaf cutter ant in Ribeirão Preto, State of São Paulo, Brazil - Atta sexdens ASBM2 | ecosystem: Host-associated > Fungi > Mycelium > Unclassified ...
ATATTTTATTTTGAGTTTCTTTTATTTTCTCTCAAAATATATATTAATTTATTAAATATATAATTTATTGTATATATATTATATATATTATATATATATGTGTGTATATATATATATATATATATATATATATATATATATATAATTATACTATATATAATTTATACTATATACTATATATATACTATATATTTATACTATATATAATTATACTATATATAATTTAGTGTCTAGTTCATTGTCCTTTATTGACACAAGTTTAAATTTTAATTCGCTGAGGCTTAATTGAATATTTACATTAAAAAATGTTTTGCATTTCAGAAACGTTTTCCCGAAGCATTAGCATTGGGTCTTTCTTTTTATCAAGACAAGGGCAAAGCGGTTATCGGTCTGCGAGGTTCTAAACAACGTCGCAAGCAAATAGCACGCGATAAAGTTTGTGAAGTATTGGTGCAATATATGGACGAATTAAATCAATGTTTGATAGACGAAAATACAGGTTACGACACGATAGTGCTCACTTGCGTTGATTACTGCATTCAACTGGAAAGCCTAGATCTGCTGTTCGAAAAGTTGTGGGATATAGTCTTTGAGTCGGAAGGGCTGAAAACTAGTTATTTGCACGCTCTCGAAGCTCCTCTGCTAGATGGAAGTCTTCAATCGAGATTGCCGCCATTGATTGCCCAGCAATTGGTCACTCTTTATGATCAAGAAAATAAAGTAGATTCGCTGGAAGCGATTATAGTTTTGCTCAATGTGGATTGTCTAGATATTCATCAAGTAAATCTCAATATTAGCAAGCGATGAAAAATAGACATTTATTTGCAACGTCATTTTATGATTTTAGAATGTATTTTTGTCCATAGGTAACGACAATTTGTCGTCAACGAGGACTTTGGGAAGCGCTGATTTATCTTCAAACAACAGCGTTGGGCGATTTTACAGCACCCATTCATCAATTAGTACCAACACTTCAGAATTTATTACAAGATCCATTAGTCGCCCTTTCCCGAGACTGTATAAAACTCGGCAATGCCATTCTAGTTTATACTAGCTGCTGTCTTGCTGGTCGTGGATTTCCCAAGGATGAGCTCCCTGAAGGCATGCCACAGAAAGCGAAAGCAGACATATTGAGAGCTCTGTTATCTCAACATTCTAGTTTGGCAAATGATATGGAAAGGCAGTATCCATATTTGAGAACGTTACTGCAATTCGATGCGAAAGGCTTTCTCGATGTTATTACCATCGCCTTTCAGGAACCAGAATTTACCTCCGAAATGGGTCTCCGACACCGACAAAGACTCATAGACATCTTATTAAGCATTGTTATGTCGAATACGCCGCTTATTCCGAAAAATATTGATTACATCACACTGGAGCAACAATTTATGGTTCTTATATTCGTGGCAAATGAAGTGTGTGAAAGCACTGTTATGTTAGAGTATAACACATTGAATAAAATGATAGATATATTATGTATTGACGTGCACATGGAATTGTCGAAGGACTTTAAGACTGAGAGAGAAAATGCTGTGTTGGGATTGTTGCATTCTAAAAAGCTGTGCAATATTTCTGATAATAATTTATTAAATTTAGCAAATAGAGCAAGTTTGTAAGTATTTTTAATTGATTTATTAATCTCTATGCTTTTTATTGGTTTTATATATAATGTTTCACACCTAATGCACTACCTGCTAATTGTAGATTCTTAAAATAATTTTGAGATGAAAGGTCTAATACTAAAACGTCGAGATTAATAGATTTTAAATTAATAGCAATTAAAGTTCACCAATCATGGAGCTGCAATTTCGCACGTTCGGGCATGATGATATAACAAATGGTGATAGTATGTCACGATGGCTCTCTCAGTAACCTCAAGATTATCATATAAATTATTTTTTGCCCAATAATATTTTTATTAAGAAATTATTCTTGCTTCTATACAGAATCTATTTGTACATTATATACGCATGATTAATATCGAAATATATAACAAAATATCAATAGCGATATTATGATATCAAAAGAGATTCATTGTCCATATGCTTTGTATGCACGGTAAATATTTTTTGTAAGAAATAGATTAACTACTTTTAACATAAAAAGAATTAAATAGAGAACAGTACATTTTATTATTAGAAAATATTATTAGAGATTTAGCATGATCGTATAGGATGCTTTATCGATCTCGATTTATAATTTGGTTTGTTGTATGTATTGTGTGCGACATTAAAAACGTAAATAAAATTTTACAAAGAGTACAAAATATTTCATGATTGTTTATAAATTCATGTATATTTTAATTATAAGAATTATGTACATCTCGATTTACTGTCTATGAAATTTAATGACACACATACATGTTTTGTAATTTATATCACTTTTTATATTTTTTCAACATCTTAACATCATCTAGGATAATTATTCAGAAACGTATATATAGTCATTTGATTTAAGTACATTAATGTTAGTTAAATTGGTATTTTATATATAATATGTACATGTTTAAGTATTGTTTTATCAAAATATTTGATTCTTTTTACGTTAAAAATAGTTTTACTTATTACAAAAATATTTCTGTGGATAATATAATAATACCGTGCATACAAAGCACACGAACATGGTTATGAATTTATTTTGATAGTGTAATATCTAGCTATCAAATTGATATTTTGTTATATACTTTGATATTAATTATGTAAGTCAGCTTATATAATATACAAACAAATTTCGTATAGAAGCAAGAATAATTTTTTAATAAAAATATCAATGTATATTTGTGTATGATAATCTCGAAATTGCTGAGAGGGCCCTCATACCTTCATTACTTGTCATATCATTATGCCTGAGCGTGCGAAATGTCAGCTTTGTAATTAATGAATTTTAGTCATTATTAATTTAAAAACTATTAATTTAAAAATTATTAACTATAGCCTCGATATTTTGATTTATTAGATTTTTCATTTCAAAATTATGTCAAGAATCTACACACACACACACACACACACACACACACACACACATACACACATACACACACACATACACACACACACACACACGCGCGCGCGCGCGCACGTAATACATTATCGTATTTGTGTTGTAGTATAAGAGTCGTGGAATTACTGTACAGTGCACGAGAAGATTGGATAGCAGTATGCGAGTGCATGATCTTGGAGCCATTAAGGCATCACGATGTGTGGCCTTGGCTCGAGCATCTACCGGTTGCTTCGTTAGATCAAGTTATATCGGTTCACACTTTAACTCTTCTGACGATCAATGCTAATCAGTTTGCTACGATTGTTGCAACACGATTACAGAACAAGATTGATGCAATACTACAGAGGCTTACCGATAATTTAAGCTTAGAATATAAGCTGTTTGGAGCATTGTATCAGATCGCGCAGTATAAGGAGGAGGATGTTTCTTTGGAATTAACAACTGAACACTTCGAGAGGTATTTAGCATTAATGTGCGAATTGGAGCCAGCACGCGTAGTTGCTCATTTGCACGGACCACATGGGTGCAGGTTGGATGAGGCGTTAAAGATTGTCCAGAAATGGAATTGTAAAGATGCAGAAGCGGTTATGCTAGAGAAGCTTGGTAATTACCAGGAAGCGTTTGATCTTTTGTTGAAAGAGTTTGAGGATCGGCTGGAGATGTACCGGCAAGATAAAGCTTCGGAAAGCGAAACGGTGCACGCCGCCATTCAACTCGCGGGGATATGTCGGAGATCTGCGGGGAATCTCGACTGGATGCCCCTAGTGGAAGTTATGTTTCGATCGCATTCAGAGAATAACAGGCAGAAAGTGGATATATTGAACGGCAAATTATTGAGATTAATTCTAGAATCTCTGAGCGGTACATCGATTTTGTCGAACATATTGGAGCAGATCCTGAGAAATCCGTCAGCAACGAGCGGAACGATGGGTGACATACGGCAACTGCTGTCCGGAGTCCTCACTCAATCGCGATATGAGCAAACACTGGTTGAAACTACCGCTCGATTAGTGAGTTTGGAGCTTCATAAGGCTCTAGAAACATCCTTGAGGTATCCTGGAAATTCTGATGACATGCGAGATATATTCATTCTTAGACTTGTGTTTATTTATCTCAGATTGTCAAAAGCGAGAAAATACAGGATAAAAATTTTTGCAAATTTGAATAAAAACATTTTTCAATAAAACAATACTTGTAATTAATGGAATAATTTATTAGAAACCATCTTCTTGTTTCGAGAAATTAAAAATCATACTTATTTTTATATTATTAACTTATTTATATATTATTAATTTGAGATAGTTTGTCATAACTGCGGAACATAGCTTATTTAATTTTTGATTTTATACACACACACACACACACACACACACACACACACAACACACACACACAAAACATGTATATAGAGTGTTTGGAAAATAACGATAAATCTTTCGCATAGGGGCAGAATGGATTAAACTGAGAAGAAAAGTCTTCTATCATTTTGCAATTTTCGCAATGTTAACAAAATATTAATTGCTAAAAGTTGCCGAAAATTGGTCTTCAATAATTTTTTTACTCAAATACTATTCAATTTTACAGAAAAACTACAAGAGACAAAAATTGTTTATTTTTTTCTCATAGAACTCTACGAATTTTTTATCAACTTTTTAATACTGCATTTTCTCATTTTTACCAAAATGAAAAAATACGGTATTAAAAAATTCTAAAAAAATTCTTAGAGCTCTACGAGAAGAAAATAAATAATTTTTGTCTCTTGTAATTTTTCTGTAAAATTGATAGTATTTGAGTATAAAATTATTGAAGACCAATTTACGACAATTTTTAGCAATTAATATCTTATTAACTATTACAAAAATTGCAAAATGGTAGAGGACTTTTCTTTTCAGTTTTAGTCCATTCTGTTCCTGCAAAAGATTTATCATTATTTTCCTGTATACACATGCATAATTAATTTCTAGATATATGGCTATATTATTAATTAATGAAACAAAAAGAAAGTTTTCGGTGTCTTACAAATTGTTTCTAGCACTTTAAATGTTGAAACATATTTTCATATTAATATATTGTGCAAAAATTTTGATTGTGTATTTTTTTGCTTCCGACATAATCTGAGTACATTGAGAAAAAAATATAATTAATTTTAATAAATATTTAGTTCAATATTGCTAAACATTACTTACAGTAAATATTTGTTCAATAAAAAAAGAGATTGTTAAAATCAAATTAACATTTCTTGTATCAAATAAATATATCTTTATATTTAATAAACATTTAGTTAGATAGTATTCAACTAAACATTTATTAAAATTGACTATATTTTTTTTCAGTGTAGTAGTGATGAGTGAATCGGAGCTTTAATAAAGTGCGGAAGTCCGCAAAGCTTCACGATGAACTTCAAATAGTTCAAATGCAAGATTTTCTTGATAATAATAAAGCACAAGGGAAGATTTCATCTAAATTGAGTGATGAAAGCATGTAAAATCAAAGAGGTTCATCGTGAAACAGATTTTTGTTGAAATGTTATATAATTATATACATATCATCAATTATATGTGCAACGATTTTTCTGTCATTCAGGGATGCTGGTAGAGCATGCGGCAACGTTTCTCTAACTTGCCCCGTGTGCAGACAGCCATTGTCGCATTGTTCTGATCACGTGGTGGTATTTGGCTGTGGTCATGGATATCATTTAACATGTCTGGGCGAACCTAAATCATGTTACAAATGCTTGAATACAAAAGGATGGGCGCCCATCGCTACCAACGTTGCGCACACTGTTGCGCAGCCACTGGTTAGTTGTAACAGCAATGTATCTTCTCGTTACCTTTCATTTTGTATACTACAGGAATACTATTTTGTTTACTTCTATCTTATAGAAAAAGAAACAACTTCTTCCGCCAGAATTTTTACATCACAAAGATCTTATATTAAGATTGGCCCCATCTTGTTCTATTCCTGATCTTGAGGGTATCTTTTAAATCTAGTCTTCAACTATCAAGAATGATGATCGCATTTGTGGGCAGTATGTAGTATTTTTAAGATACCAAAATGAATATGTACAATGTACTATACATATATTATGGATAATCCACATATTGTCTAGTACCCGAGCAAGAGATCAAGCTCTTTCCTTGAGATTTGATTTGTTTAATTAATGTTTATGATATGTTGCCAAATATAAATTATTGAAATACATTTATTATATATATTGTTTATATAACATTATATTATTCTCTTCCATTATAACGTGTAACTTCGTACATTTATATTGTTTCCTCGAGTATCATTGATGGATCCATTTTATGTTTTATTTTAATAATGAAAACTGGTTTCCTAGGTATATTATCCGCTAAAACGCAACACGGATCTATAGGTTCATCGTCAAGTAACTCACCGGTGAGAAGTTTTGCGACAATTGGAAAAACATCCAGTTTTGGGCATTTAGATTTATCGATTGGTGATATGTTAATATTTGAGACATATGTGTCTACAACAGATTCTAATTTAACAAGGAATGGATTCAACTTCAATATAGCTATATATTGTCGTAACTGCAAATCAAAAAGGATTACTAATATTTGCTTATAGAAGGTTTTATAAGCTTGTACACATTTTGCCTGTACACTTTTCTTATATATGTAATGATATATTAAATGTTAAAAGCAGTAGATACGTGCCTTATCATCAGATTTTTCGAGATTACATAATAAATCTTCAGTTTCATTTAACAAAACATAACACTTCGCGAGATATTCACGACTGTATTTGGTTTCATGGGTATGCAACAATTCCCTTGTTAAAGATTTCTCTCTTTTTATCTTTTCAAGGAGCAATGCTAATGGTATTCCCGATAGCGTACGACTACCCACTTGTATCTTGGAACATTTTTCACAGACCTATATAATTCATGCATCAATCCTGTAAATATTTATACAAGAAATCCGTAAATATAAAATATAGAAGTTTTACCTGCTTATTAATAGAGTTCCATGAACCAACAATCCTGTTTATAAATTGCTTAAAGTCGCTCGTGGAGGTGTAATTTTCAGATAAATATAATAACGACTGGAGTTTATCTGTCAGATTACACAACAGTTTACGAAACAATTCGAATTTGTCATGAAATTCAAGAGTTACGTCTGGACCGTGACCTTCTGACTTGAGAATGTTCACCTGTATAAAAAAATGTATCCATCATATGTGTAAAATTCGTTTGACTGCACATAATTTTGAAACACTTAAAAATGAAACGTATTCGTGTGTTTTGATGTTTATATATTAACTCACATTCTTTTCAAGAATTTGTACAATATCATGAGTCGATATGTCGTCGGTCGTCATGATGGTTGTTTATAGAAATTATTTCAGGTATACCTTATTAAACTATTATATATTATTTCAGGTATACCTTGTTAAACTATTAAACTTATTTCCATGGCCAATTCGATATCATCCGAAACGCGATAGTCCTTTTTTCAGAAGATAGATATTCAGTTTGTTTCTTTTTATTGATTGTTGGCTTATATAAACGACATTGTTGTTTTCCTTTCGTACACATGGGGATACAACTTCGGATGAGAAAGCATTTGTATTCTCGCGTGTACATACATATAGTATGTACATACATAAATTTGATGTTGATTTGTTTGCATAGCATAGCAGTCACTTTATAACATCGCGTATTAATTTCATTGATATGACATCTTTACGTTCCATTGACATTCCTGTTTTTTCATTCGATAATGATGTAATGAGATATGGGATGAGATTAATAAAAGTCAATTAAGAATTGACTTCTTCACGGATCGCTTAAAAAATTAACTTATAGTTTTGTAATTTTATTCGCTAATAGCGATTTCTTAATATTATAAGCGCTCCTGGACTATATCATAAGTAATGTACAAGTTACATATTCGGTATTATTATTATTATTATTATTATATATAACTATATGTTATTTAGTTATACACAATTATTTTAATAATTGCAGTAGAAACATATTTAAATTCGCATTATAGGGAAGTATGTGCTATTGTAATTTATATAGTAACAAAAAGTAGCGCGACACTGCCATTAAACGTGCTAATTGCTAATCTGCGCCTTTTGCTTCGAAACGCCTCAACAAACATTATAACTCTAGTCGTTTCCGAAAAATGATTATCTGTCTTAACATTGCTTTTTACAGGGGGGAAGAGTACCTCTACACACAAAAAAAAGAGGACGGATTATTATATATATATATATATATATATATATACACACACACACACACACATATATATATATATTACATATATTCAATTTAATTTATTATAAATACTTTATTTTTTTTAAAGATATAGAATAAATTGCTTCTATATTACTTAATAAACGAGCAAAATAAGATGTTAGATTAATAATAAATTAATATATATTTGAGATTCAATAAAATTGCATATACAAAATATATTAAAACGTTTCGACTCATAATCTTCTTCAGTTTCAATAAGAAATTATCCTAGCTTCTAATAGTAAACAATAAAAATCGATGGATACTTATGTCGTAATTGTACCGCAACATACCCAAATATTGGCACACCATGTCCGTAAAGAGTACCAGATCCATACCATGTCCGTAAAGAGAGTCAAGATATTAAAAATTATAACTAAATCCTCGGTTAACAGTGAGAATCACGTTAGGTTCATTAGAGTCAATGGTAAAATAATCTAGATCGAGATAATTATATTAAAAATTGTGTAAAAAAGAAAAAGAATGTATGTATATCAAAGTAGTCATGTAATTTACAGTCATAGTATGAAACATTTGACATATAACTGGCAATGATAATATTGATGTTGTCGTTCTTATTAAAATCATGAGATGAACTGAGGCCGACGAGCAATAACACACATTAAATGTAACTTAAACAAAAACAATGATGAATAATTATGATATCATTTAGTTTATTTTAAAAGTAAATTCTAAAGACGATAATTAGTTGATTGTAGACAGATAATATTGTTTTTACTCACGTCATATATAATGCGTGTTATTGTTCGTTGGCTTCAATTCATCTTAGGATTTCGATAAGAGCAATAACACCAATATCATTATCAGACAGTTATATGTCAAATATTTCACATCATGATCATAAGTTACATGACTACTCTGATATACAGGGTGTCCCATTTTAATGTCCCATCCCAAATAACTTTTATTTTTGATCTTAGAAAAAAATGTTCAGACAAAAGTTGTATAGCTTTGAGGAGGATATAAGATGGTCATTAGTTTGACCTTGACCCCACCTCACGTTTACCTTCAATTTCTTAAATGGAACCCCCTACTTTTTATTGCACATTCTTGTAGATCATCTCGAGATCTTTCCAAAACACTATAATTAAGTTCATTTTCAGTCATTTAAGTACTTTTTGAATTATAAGATGTCCGACCGACTAAAACCTCTTGAATATTGTTCAGGATCATGATCTGGATAACATTTGTTAAGCTCAAGGTCATTGGAGATTGTTCCTCTTATTTTCATTTTTGCACTAAAAATTACATTTTTATGTAATTTAAGTTAATCGAGGGTTTAGTTATAATTTTTGACATCTTGACGGTACTTTTTACGAACATGGTGTGCCAATACTTCGATGTGTTGCGATACAATTATGACATTAAGTTTCTATTGACTTTTGTTTGCGGTTAGAATACTAGGATTTCTTATTAACTAAAGAAGACTCTGTGAGTCAAAATTTTAATATATTTTGTGTATCCAATTTTATTGAGGCTAATTTCAAATATATATTAATTTACTGTTAATCTAACATCTTATTTTACTCATTTATTGGTCATTATTTTTGAAGAAAATTATAATTTTCTACAATAATTTATATTGAACACAAAATGGTATGTATAGTTGATGATACTCATCCCCCATGAATCGATTCATTCGAAATACATGTGTACTAAACTTATGCAAGAGGCAAAAAATGCCACGACGAGTTTGTCAGGAACATGCAATGTTTTTTTTAAATGAATCACCATAAATGAGTCATTATGAGTCATTTGAATGAACGCATCAACTGTCAGAATGCAACAGTTTACTTCCAAATTCACTTACATTGAAAAACGATAACTATTTTACAAATGAAAATCAATCAGTGTAATCACACTGTTAAAACAGATCGATTTCTGAATTGTCGATATAGCTCCTAAAAATCGTTCTCCGTTTATACATCTCTGCCAGTCGTTCACTTTGCTAATGGCAGCGAGAATGAGCATTAGTGATATCTATAGATATCTATAAGAGTGATGTCTATAATGTGGCGGTCTATAATTGTTTCCGTGCCGTGGCCGTGCGTAAGAAGTATTGTAAGGATATCTTCGATGATGATGATGATGATGATGGTGATGATTATGATGATGATAACCATTAACTGGTCGATTCCATTTGTGAAATGACTTGTAGCTTGTATTGGATCTCTCTTCATATGACCGACGATTCGTGTGGTCCTTAATCTTCTTTGTCCGGCCTTTATCTATTGCCTCATCGTCAGCGTTAAAATGACGTTTACGTTCCTCTCTCCTGTCATTATCAACATTGCGGTCGATCTGAGTTCTATTGCCATTCCAATTCATTACTGAAAATTGAAGAAAATAAAATATACTTCTTGATTTTTCTACAATAACTTATATACAATGGAACTTCCATAACTTCTACTATGCAGGGCTGTGAGAAGTTAGAAAGATTCTCTCCATTCTTATATTAGGAGTGGAGTATTAAAAAGAAATAGCATTACATATAGTGAGAATTTGCACAGATGCCAACGCAACATGATCTATTTTAACACTGAAAATGATTATATATGTCATGTATGGAAGAGGAAATGAAGAAGTTACAGAATACTAAAGTCAAGGAAGTTTCACTGTAATTAAATTTATGATAAAATCAGATATACACCTGAGGAACTGCCATATCCGCGATGTGACATTTTTAATAAGTGTGAAACAGCGTCCGAATCATTGGTACCGTTAAAATTTCGCACAGCTGCGGCACTCGGTGTCGTACTACTTTGATTTGATTTAGTATCCTCCCTAGAACAAATATAGACATTTTTCCTGTCGCTTTATCATTATTATACAGAGTTATATTTCGTAAAAGAATTTACCTATTGTCAGTATATGACCATCCATTAGTAGACCCACTGAGAATACGAGTTGTATCCTTGACTTGCCAGTTTTTAACGTTGTTAGTTATAGCCTTCGTAGATATGATTTCTTCTTGTCCATTTTTTCTGATAATCTGGCGACATTTATCTTTATCGCGCTGCTCAAACTGACCATTTGTTTCAATTTTTCCATTTTGATGTTTCAGCACATTTATCCGGCCGTTACTGTTGGATCCATTTTGCATTTTTGTACAATCTACAATTGTAACTTGCGTCGTCATTGTTGACACGCTGATGGTATTGCTCTTGGAATTAGTTTTTTGCAACTCTTTAGAATTGGAGGTTGTTTTTATTACATCTTTCGCAAGGCATTTTGGCACACCATTCGTGATATTAATTCGAGATACAGTATTTGATATTTGACTTTTTGAAATCCCTGTCCCAGAGGAACAATCTTCTTCCTCACTGGAACCGTCATAGGGCACTAAACTGTTTCCATTCAGAACCTTTCCGTTTTTAATGTGCACAACTAACCTTGGTTGCGATTTATCCTGCGTTTTCTGTGACAATTGTGTACTAACGGATTCATTGGATTTTTGTACAGGAAGATTTAATTCTATATTTCTTTGTGATGGGAGTTGTGGACCGATTAACGTTGGTTTACTCGTATTACTGAAGTCATTTGGTAATCCACTTGATGATCCGTTTGCAAAACATCCAGCAGACATCAAAGATTTGGATATAGAAGACTTATTTGTAGAATTGGAAAGCGAAGTCGGCATATTCTTTGCCGATGTTGTGCCATTCATTTTCACGGTTTGTTGATTTTGACTATCATTTTCCATTTCGAAAATCATAATATACGCATTTGTACTTAATACATTATTAAGGCTTATTGGGCGAACGCAAGAATCGTCGAAGGAATAATATTGACCGCTCGATACTTGTGCAATTGCCGTATAGTGGCCACAGTTTACAGAGGGGCCCATGTGCGTTACCATTGACATAAGTTTATAAGTTAGCTGTTTGGAAGATTCGCCCGGTTCTCTCCACAAATATTGGCCCATATCTATAGTCTGTTTAAAACCGATGTGTCTAGATATTTTTCCTCCTAAATAGCTAAATCGTTTTAACTGTACACACAACACTTTTGGCGGACGCTCCAGAGTAAATTGTTTTGTAGCAGGAACTCTCCTCTTGCAGGCTTCACATTTATAGTCATTGTTATCCAATTGTTCTCTACTGAAGTAACTATTTAATGCTTCATCCAATGTATTCGCCTTGCGTATATCCACAAGCAAATCCTGTTAAAAATTCACAAATGTTTATAAATAGAAACATACATGAAAATCATTTACTTTACAGTTATATAGTGATAACTTTATTATATACTTGAAAGTGTTGAAACGTGGTAGAAACATGTTGACATTGCAGGCACTTCACTTCAGTACGTATATATCCACCAAATATTTGATTAATAGGTGTCGTTTCCTTAGAATAGCTATCCAACTTAGTTGCTTTATGCCTAGTCAAATACGCGCGTTCCATTCCTTCCAATAAATAGCGTAAAAATTCATGAGCATCTTCTTGTTGTCCAGGCACCATAGTTCGGCAAATGACTACAGGAATAACGCCTACTACAGTATTTGTCTATGTATGTGTGATATATTTATTATTAGAGGCAAGTACATACGCTTTAGTTTATTATACACATAAAACGGTTTGATTGCACCACCAGACTTTTGATGACTGAACTGCAGAGTCTTGGCTACTGCACATGTAAGGCATTCTCCACCGCCATCTAAAACTATCCTATTATCAAAATACCATACAAAACCATGCTATTATAACTTTATATTATACTTTGTATTATACTTAGAAACGTGTGCACGATGCATACAACAGAATAGCAAGTAAAAACTTACTGTTTTGCTCGCACTTGGAATTATGATGTGGATCAGACAGCAACCAATTGACGAGAGCTGGAACATGAAACAATGCCTGAAGAGTGCTGTTCAGATAACAAGTATTTCCAACGTTGTACATGCCAGCTCCGACTGGACACGTGCCTTTCCATCCAAGATGAACCTTTTTGGGAGAATAGAGAGTGACACTTGGTTCTGGTAGAATCGGTCCCTTGTTTATATCATTCTTCTTATAGATTGCACTATCTTTTCCTTTGTTCCCCTCTAAATTTTCAGAAGGAGACAAGTTGAGGAAGATATTACAATTAGCTTGCACCTGACTTGTCACTTGGAAATCTTTTAATTCCTCATAACGGATTTCTGTTTGTATGATCCGTGAAGCATTGCTCACTAGCTCGATCGACAGATCATCTGTGGTTTTAGACGGACTGTTATTTAGAGCGCAGTGAAGCCTGGCTGCAATAGGATCGCAGACGCTGACCGCAGGCATCTTTCTCACAGTTCAAAATTCCTTCCGTTAGTCTTTGTGAAGCAGTATACCTATAATAAAACATAAAATATGAGATAATATTTCAGATAACATTTTTATTGTGGATCATGTTGATTGCTCCTTAATCCTTTTGTCCATAATCTTTCATTTCTTTTCATTATTGTTTTACAAGACTTTTACTAAAAATGAAAACTAAAATTTGCAAAACAATTCTTTGTTGTTCAAAGAATAGAGATTTAAACCATTCTAACAAAATTCACATAAAAATAAAAATTTTTTGTCTTTAATTCAAAATTGGTATTCGTGTACTTGAGTTTTTATTGACAAAAGATTTGATGAGATAAATATGAAAAGAATAAATATTTTGTGTGTGTGTGTGTGTGTGTGTACAGGCGCGCGCGCGCGCGCATGAAATAAGCACATGCAATTGCATCGTGTGGATAAAAATTAAAAAATTTCATGGAAGAATCGAGTAAGAGAGTTAATATCGAGATATTTCGTTTATCAAGTAACAAAATAGATGTTCTAAGATACTAGATTGAGCTTACTCGTATGACCGATCGATTAAGGTTTGAAGAAAGCGCCAAGACATGCGGACTTGCGGGAAGTAACACCTTTAACGATTGTTTACCTGCTTGTAGATGTAAAGCGATCCCTAAGCAGTATATTTCCAAAATGAGCACGACGACCATCTGGCGTGGAGCTCCTTCGGACTTCGGTTTCTTGCACGCGGAATCGCGCGGCTATCGGCTTGTAGCCGTGAGCAATATCGTGCAGTATCGTGAGTTCGAGCTCTAATTCGGTCTCGACACGGCTACCGGAGAGGAATTGTTCGCCGCTGTCGGAGGTAATGCACACATACATGTGCACGCGACGAGCGCGCGCGCGCGTATTTCTCTCTCTCTCTCGTTCTTTCACCCGTCACGAGCAATTTCCCGCGTGCACGCGTACGTAGCACGTTAATGTCCGATGTAAGAAGACACGTTCACACCACCGCGCGCAAGCAACACCAACTTGATATCCGACGACCGACGCCGGTCATCACATATCGATCGCGCACGACAATTTCGCGGCACACTCGAGCGTCAGACACGCGGGAACGACAGATAAGTACGGACACATTACTATGACAGCCATTTGCATTCGTTGCTATCTTCGCGGGACGGCTTCCTGCGAGCGCTTCGTTAGCACGCGGGAAAATCAGACGTCGCGCAAGATGGTTCCGGCCGGCTTTACGATGGCTAACGGACAAGAGAACACGAGTGCCGGGTAAGGGGAAGGGAGGTTGCTGAGCCGAGAGGTCGACATGGCTATAAGGGCTGTCGCACACAAAATTTCGCAACAGTGGCCTAGTTTCTACCGAGGATTTAATCTGGATTAAAATGTAAGAACCAGCCAACTACAGTCGAGCATTCCCCTGTCGTTCGACTGTAATAGAGGAATGCTCCAGTGATGCGCTGTCGTTGAAATTATTCCCATACAGGAATGTTCGTCGCGCATGCGTAAGCGTCGTTACAATTTCGTATTGGCTTTCACATCATATCGGGGCATGCACAAATATTCCCGTATCACTGGAATGCTCTGTAGTTGATTGATTCTTACAGATCCGGTTTCGGTGGAAACTAGACCAGTGACGTAAAGATAAATTTTCACGAGCTGCTCAAATCGGCTATTTAGTAACAAAAAGGATCACGTGATCAAAATTGAATACGAATATCCATTTTAAAACGTGATCCTTTTTATCACTGAAACAGCTAGTTAGAGCAGCTCGTGAAAATTTATCTTTAAGGCTATTCTACATTGGTCGTATCGTAACGTCGTAAGGATCTGAGCATAAGAATCGTCATAACACTTATGCCCAATTTGTACCAACGTAGATTAACTTTAATCTTGGTTCAACTTACTCTTTGTCTTTTTCTAATCTTTAGAAACTTGTGCGTTAATTCGGATCTATATAGGTGTTTTAAGTTTTAAGTTTTAAGCTGTAAGAAATTGACCAACTGCAATCGAATGCGAGGAGAATAAGTGATTGTGATTCGTCCATTCCTTACGGCTTAAGATTTAAAAGCTATTATAGATTCGGGATTACTTATATCTATAATTTAAGTCTAAGGATGAAACAATCAATTAGCGCTATTCGGAATAACGCAAAATAACACTGATTGCTTCCATGACGCATTCTCTATTCCGCAATCGTTTTCCGCATCGTGTGATTTCACCCTAAGTAAGTGTTACGACAATTTTGTGCTCAGACTCTAGCATTGACATATGCTGGATTCACACTAGATCTGACGTGCGTCGTACAATGTTTTGCAACGAGAAAACAGAATTTTATTTTGTATCGATAATACGAAACATGATACGAAATCCTGTTTTTTGATTGTAGAGCATCGTATGACGCACGTCAGATCCAGCAATATAGTACTGAGGGGCATTCAGGTTCCCACCTGAGTATGTTCCAGACATCATGTTAACTTTGTTTCACATTCAGAATAACAAGATGTTCAGAATAAAAAGATGTCTAGATGGTACATAATCTAAAACTCAGATAGGAATCTGAACATAGCCCTGAATAGAGCATTAAGGCTAAACATAATAGGCACAGACAATAGACCATCCAATCAGAGTTCTGGTGTGTAAGTTCGATATTATATCCTAGAGAGCTGATTGGAAGATTTGTTATTCCTTAGAATCCTTATAACAGAATCTGGACACTGCATTCACGCGCATGTCCATTTGTTATTAACAATCAAAATTGGAAATGTATCGCCGTGTTTGCTGCGCAATTCAAATGACTGCTTGCTGTTATATGAGACAATAGAGTTTAAACTATTTAAATGATCCAAGATGAAAG
>Ga0157364_1002882_pt1 | contig 16421 bp, 9 predicted proteins | sample AttsexASBM2_FD_111476 | JGI IMG/M metagenome (GOLD analysis project Ga0157364, IMG submission 111476) | Fungus gardens microbial communities from leaf cutter ant in Ribeirão Preto, State of São Paulo, Brazil - Atta sexdens ASBM2 | ecosystem: Host-associated > Fungi > Mycelium > Unclassified ...
AATTAATATATTATATATATATATATATATATATATATATATATATATATATATATATATATATATATATACTTTATTATTTTAATCCAAGTAATGGCATTTTTCCTTAAGCCTTCGTGGTCATTCTTCAAAAAAGCCACACGATGGTTCCTCTGGATTAAAATGACCCGAACAATCTTCAAAGTGTTTCCAAATCATAGTATTAGTTCCAATGATTTCAAAAAATTACAATATACAATTTCGTTCTTTGAAGAAATGAAACAATGGCGTTTTAATGACAAATTTAATTTTAACATTCAATTTTAATAAAAAAAATTGTAAACAGAAAGTTGTAAGTTCAGAAAAATATGTTTTTTTATTTTAAAAAACCAGAACTTTTTAAGTTTATAATACCTTTAAATTCAGTTTTAACCTAATACTCTTGAGATGATGTACTTTAAAAAAAAAATAGTATGATTACACGCGTTTAAAAAAAGATATTTATTTTGAAGATAGAAGATAGAAGGTCGTTTTTTAGGTGTAAAAGAGATATTAAATTTGGATAAAAGATTATTTATTATTGGTTTAAATTATTATTAATGCAAGAATTATTATTATTATTAAGACAAATGAAGACAAATATATAAACGAAAAACGTAAAATACAAAAAATACTTAGAAAATATTATTCTCCGCTACAGCAATCTCAGTATACAAATAGAATCTGTTTTCTAAATCTAAATCAGTAGATAATCACTTATTCAATGCCAAATTTGCCATTGTTAATTAATGAAATGTGGTATTTCTAATTTTGCTTCAGTATAAGTATAGCGCATTTAATTTACGTATATGATATTGTAAGATTGAAATTACAATGTGCTAGAACGATATTTTAATTCTCAAATTCTGTCTTTAAATTTGTGATACTATTCAATCCGACTCGTTATTTCATACATTTGCAAAGATATAAAAAAAAATATACAGTAACATTGTTTTTATTATTAAAAGTTTAAAAATAAACAATAAAAATTGAAAAATACATTCATCAAAAATAAAGAAGAACATTTTTTACAGTTTGGACAAAATTAACTTTTTTGAGTGTTTTACAGAATAATTCAAGTACTCATAGCTTCACCTAAATATTGGATGAGTGCAAAAATTTGTGCCCGATTTATTATTCAAAGTTCAAACAACTGCAATTTTGTTAAAAATAAATGAAATTTAAATTTAAGAAAAAGGTTTTAAAGCTTGAAATCTCTACTTTCGAGTGATTATTATATTTTTTTAATTTATGTGAGTTTTGTAATTTTTACATATAGAAAACTACGAATTAAACAAAACGGGAAATTTTTTCTTCACTTTATGGGCTTGTTCAAGAAAAATTTACAAAAATTTGTTAATTTCTAATGTAAAAGTTTAAAGTTTTTCCTATATAATCGTTTGTGAAAAATGTCCGATTTTTTTATTACAGCAGTAAGTTGTTGCGAATTAAATAAAAAAAATATTTTGATTGTTTATAACTCCGTCAATTACCACAATTTAAAAAAACTGTTTCTTAAATTTTCGCATCAAATATAGAGTAAGTTTAAATTTGACTTTATTTTTAACAAAAATAGCAGCTGTTTGAATAATAAATTTTGAATAATAAATTGAGCACGAATTTTTGCACTTACCCAATACTCATGTCTTGCCATGACTAATGCAAAATTAAATTTCAAATTAAATTTATAAATATTTATGCGAGATTTCATTCGTCGCGCACACTGACAAGTATTGCTGCGTACGAGTGAATGTGTATGCATGTGACGATCATCAACTCTTGCTGATGGGCGACATGGACGCCGCACATGAACATCCAAGTCGTATTATATCAGAGCTAAAACAAAGCTGAAAAATATTTACACATTTCAGTCAATTTTCAGCTTGATTGTCACTCCTTATTTCACTATTCCGCGTTTTCTTTCCATCTGGTGATTCATCTCATTATTCTATCTATAAAAATATTACGATATAAAAAAAATTAATAGTTCACGAGTTATTTAACATTTTATATAATTAATACAGGATGTTCAATGTAATGATTTGCACGATTTTTCAGATACTTCCGACAGTTTAAAAAAAAGTTGAAAAGTGAATTTATCTATTTTATATAGGCTACAACATTGTAATATTAGTAAAACAAAATATTTAAAAAATCAGTCATCTTAAATTTTTTAAATGGCACTATACAATTTTTTTCCGTAAAATTGTAATGGTCTTCAAGATTCAAATCATTTCGGAAATATTATTTCTATTGATGTTTTATTGATTTTCTTGATACTTAATATCAAATTTGTATCATTATTTATAATAGCAATACTTACAACCTTTGACTAGATATAGAACATGCGTACATACGTGTACATCTACATATAAATACGTGCACAAACATAAACACTGAAAGCTGGAAGTACTTTCGTTTTGCTAATATCCGTCATGAATTATTATCAATATTTTTCGAGCCTTCTTCCAAAGTGATATTAATTATCCAAATCATATCAATGAATCGTTATTTTAATTCGGAAAAAGTTGACATGTTGTTGAATGCAAAAAAATTTCCATGAAGTTGCATTCTCATACAACGATATCCAAATAGAAATCATCCATCAGAGAAAACTTTCAGAAACATTGAACAGTGTTTGCGAGAAACTGGAAAATTTTCTGATGGAAAACGTTAGGATAGCACTTATTTTCAAAGTTTGAATTTTTTCGCGCTACCCTCCCGTTTGGTTCCATTTTATGAAAAAATAATCTGTGTACAATTTCAGTTCAATCGAATAAAGAAAAAGAATGCCTCTGGAATCTTGAAAATAAAAAAATCATAAAATCACAGAAAAAAATTAATTTTATTTGTTTATCTTGCGAAATATTAATTATATGCAAAAAAAAATATTAAACAAAAGTAGTATTATCGACTACTTGTTTTTCTCGTACGACTAACTATTTTTTCCGAGAAAAAAGTAAAAATCACTTCTTTTTTTTATAAATCTTGATGCTGAGAAAAAGTCTCTCTTTATAACTTGGAAACTTTTGGCAATAATCACTTACAATCTAAAGTAGTGTTTTTGTTCGTTTTTCATAAATAATTTATTATAATCTTCTATAAGCTTGACCACTCTCTCAGCCGAATCATTTACAACTTTCAATTTATTTATTAATTCCAGACCTTTTAGAAAACTCCCATTTTTATGCCACATCAACGATTCTATCTTAAGGAATTTATCATTCAAGTCAAATTTTTCGAAAAATTTTCTAATTTCGATAGAAATGTATTGTTCCATTGTTAATAATTCTGAGATTTTATCGATTTGTATTCACTTCTCATTTTTATTTGATGATTTTGTTTCGCGATTCAAAGCATTGATCACTTTCATTTTTGATTCAAATGACAAATTTAGATTAAAAAAAGCTAATGCGACAGCTTTAGGACTCAAATATCATAAATAAATGCTTAATTTTTGTAAAGCAACACGAGAAATATCACGATTGATAGTTTGATATTCAAAAAATTTCGAAAGAAACTGAAATCCAGATACAGATGCTTGGCAGAAGGTGCACAAAACTATGCTTCGACATATACACTGACAAGAAAAATACAAACATCGTATTCTTGTAGTGATAATAAAAATTCACGAAAAAGATTTTTAAGCAATAAATAGCTTTAATAAAGTTTTTATGAAAAACGAGCAAGAGGAACAGTATGTGCTTCAAATTGTAAATGATTATTGCCGAAAGTTTTCAGATTTAAAAAAAAGACTTTATCTCAACGAGAGAGATTTAGAAAAAAGAAGAGATTTTCACATTTTTCTCGGAAATCGTTAGTCATATGAGAAAAACAAGTAGTCGATAATAATAGATCGCGTAATTTTAATAGATCTACAACTTTTGTATAATACTTTTGCATAATACTTTTGCATATAATTAATATTTCGCAAGATAAACGAATAAAATTGATTTTTTTTCGTGATTTTATGATTTTTTCAATTTTCAAGATCCCAGCAGTGATGTACATTTAACCTCAGACATCACAGAAAACCAGCTCCCCACTTCTATCCCTACCAAACAGACACCTACTGGCACCGAATCGGCTGACTTGCGAGAACGAGCGAGACAGCGAGAGAGAGCGACCGTCCTTCCCGCTCTACTAATAACTTATAAACACAAGCGAGTAATAGAGCGAAGGATGGCCGCTCTCTCGCTGTCTCGCTTCCTCTACTAGTCGCTTATTATAAACGACCAAAAACCGAAAATATCCTTTCTCGGTCGCTTGGCATATTTCTGTCTAATCTAAGGGAAAAAAGGACATATACATTCTAGATAACGATAAATTTTAATAAATTTTAATAATTGTATAACCCTCCCATTAATAGCAAAAATGATTTTAACGTTAAAAAAACGTGCTTTAAACGTGACGTTTTTTTTTGTGATATCTTTCCAGTGCACTTACATATTTTCTTTGGAAATATCTTATATTATATATTATTTTTTTTCAAAATTTGATGATTGACACTACAGTTAAAAAGAATAAAACGAGTATTAACCTAATTATTCATTTACTTTTTATTTTTAAAAATGCATATTTCAATAAGTTTAATATTAATATATACTTGTAACGTCAAAAACGTCCGGCTGTCAAAAACAAGCTGACAAACCGGCTGTCACTTTAAAGCACATACTATAGCTAGGAGCCGCACGGCTTATTCTGCACAGGGGTGCATTCAGAAATTACGCCTAGATCATTGACTTCTAGAACAAATACGATCTCTTTTTCATAATAACAGCAATTAATTTTACTTGCCTTTTCTCAATCTTCACCGATGTTTACTAGTCATCAAATTGTATCATCCAAGGCGTTCAGAAACTCCTTCGTCACTCTGGGGTGCACCCAGAGTTTATCTCACCTTACCAATACCCAGATTTCCTGAATGCACCTCTGCTGATCGAGTCGCGAGCACGATTTCCTTACCACGGATTATGTGCCAACGGCGTGAGCCGCTATTACAACTCTTGCTATTACAACTCTTTAAATAAGAAATCACATTTATTTCAAAAACACAACACTACCAATAAGATAGGAGGAGCTCTCCTCTTTAATCTTCAAATAATAATAATTAAGGCAATTGTTTATTACAAGAATAATTGCGCCATAAAATACTCTATGAAATACGTAGAATTTCCGTAAACTAATTAAGATTGAGCGAAAACACGAAAACAGCTAGTAATGTCTTGTATTAATTATAATCATCAATTATCGAAAATGAGCACGGAATACTCGAAGCAATTCAATTTATCGAATAGATACACGAAACGCGTACATAAAAATAGCACTCTCTACAGCAAACAGTTGCAAGCGCATTTCAATTGTTATAAGGACATCAAATGACGAAATCAAACACAGGGATTCGCCTCGAATCCATGGAATAGTGATATCGTTAAAATTTAGCGAAAATTGAAAATGTGTAGAATATTCTAAAATCAAAATTATCCCCCTTATTGCGAGATGTCATCCCTTTGGAATATATAAACTAACACTGTGAGATCGCGCAAGCTCATTCATTTCGCTTATTCTCAACAATTCATTCGCTTCAAATTATTCGCTCTTAGATTATTTTCTAACAGCACGGTAAGCACGATACGTTCCGACACTTGAAAATTTTCGGTCTTAGTAACTCAGCGGTTAAGTCCCGACGGGACTTAGAATCTTCTCGACACCGCAGTTTGTAAATTTCTCATTACTAGATTTCTCTGTATTTGTAACTTCTATTGATAATTCGGTTCTGTCATTCAGGCTCAGGAGGGAACTTGTGCTGTCTCTATCTCTTGTAATAATAAACAATAATGTTACTATAATCTAGTCAATATTTATGTAGAGTCCTATCCTAAACATATTGTCGTGCTGCCGATTGTGGAATTCTCCCTCGAATAGTTTGGGACCTGGCATGTATCTGGCCTAGAGAACCTCTAGGGTGCTCTCCACACACAGGATGCCTCTCGTCTCTTTCTTCCGCCTTAGCACACCTTCAGGCTGTTCCAGGATATCTTCGTTATTACCTGGGCGTTTGCCTTCGGGCACTCATTTCTTTCCTCTCACAACCAGTTCCTCCTCGGATAGGATATTTTTTCCGCCAATAAAGGAGAAGTCGTATCTCCTTACTTTGCACTCTCTGTTCAATTATATTAATTCTTTTTCTTATATAACTTTCTCTCTTTCTCTCTCTCTCTCTCTCTCTCTCTCTTTTTCTCTCTCTCTCTCTGTTGGACATCCCTTCAATTCTTTATCGCAATCGTAGAAGTTTAGATCAAGACGCGGAAGGCGGAGGCGCCAAGACATAAAGGAAAACGGAAAATTCCCTTTCCTAGATGTTCTTGTCTTTAAGAAAGTTGACGGTATCTTAGGCCATCATGTATACAGAAAACTAATAGATTTACCACACAGATAGTGTGGTAGATTTACATATCGAGTCGCTCCACCACTCAGCACAAAAACAGTCTGCAATTAATTCACTGGTGCATAGAGCTTTCATCATCTCTGACAAAGAACATCTACACACAGAACTCAACCACTTAAAACTAGCTTTACAGAAAAACGAACACAACAAAAAAACATAATCAAAACAATCAATAAACATGCAAATAAGAAACTGTCTCGGACACACAACCAAACGAAAAGAATCCTATCTATTCTCTCATATATCAAAGGAACAATAGTTCGAATTGGCAGGATATTAAACAAACACAATATCCGAATTATCTTTAAACCGCCCAAAAAGATAGGACAAATCTTAGGGCAAATCCTAAAGATCAAAGACTTCCACTCAGCTCCACAAAAAAGACACCTTGTTCCTGCGGGCAAGTATACATTGAAGAAATCGGGACAATGGGATAAAAGAACATCAACATGATGTCAGAACTAAAACACGTCAACATTCAGAACACAATATCAAAACAGAACATCAAATACTGTTTGACAAAACGACCACAATAGTCTATATTACATCATACTTTCTAAGAAAGTATAGAGAAGCCATAGAGATACAAAACAGCTTAACAATCTAAATAGAGATAATGGTTACAACATAAATAAAATATGGGAAACCATTCTCCCCATTATTGAAGACTGACCAATTTTCCTTACTTCTTCTCCTTCCCACCCACAATTCTCTTCTTTCCTCTCATCACTCCAACAAATAGTGTAATATAAAAGAAACGGTCCGGAGGTGCAGCTCAGTATCAGGCTGCTCCTCGCTCTGATGAAATGGATTGCAAGGTTCACGAAACGTTGGCATTACAAGAATGGATCTGGACACGAAGGAAACCCGCGAAATGCATAATCTTTAATTATAAAGATTATGCTAATATAATTTTATAACATACAATTAATATTTCGTAAAACTGGCGTTTTAAAATCATTTTTTGCTATTAATCGAAGGATTATATGATTATTAAAATTTATTAAAATCTATCGTTATCTAGAATGTGTCCCTTTTTTCCTTATACAGAAACACGCCGAGCGACCAAGAAAGCACATTTTCGATTTTCGGTCGCTTATAACAAGCCACTAATAGAGGAAGCGAGACAGCGAGAGAGAGCGGTTGTCCTTTTCGCTCTATTACTCGCTTGCGTTACAAGTTACTAGTAGAGCGAGAAGGATGGGCGTTCTCTCTCGCCCTCTCGCTCTCGCGCAGCAGCGAAGTCGGCCGACTCGATGTCAGTAGGTATTTATTTGGTGGGGATAGAAATGAGGTTTTCTGTGGTGCTAGGAGCCAAATGTATATTATTGGATCCCAGGGACACCTTTTCCCTTTATTCGATTGAGCTGAAATTTTACAAAGATTTTTTTTTCGTAAAATGGAATTGGGGGAGGGGGTAGCGCGAAGAAAAATTCCTAAAAAATTTTCAACAAGAGTAAATAAGATCCTAGGAAAACTTCCTAATCAAAATCGTATAGTTACGAATAATAATAATTTTACAATCATTTGGCTCATTTTCACGCAAATCTACGTACATTAATTTGTGCTGTTGCTGAAACGAACATATCAGTTAGAAGTGTATATAAAATACTTAAAGAAAATAAATATCATCCGTTTAAATTTGTACAACATTTACATCCAAATTACGAGACATGACATTTAGAATTCATAGCATAGCTTATCATTATTTATGAAAAAAATTCTTATTCCTTAGATAGAATTACAATGTGGATAGATGAGTCAAAATTTATCAATAACGGTATAATCAATAAACATAATTAACATTTTTGGTCATCAGAAAATCCGCATTGTATTGGTGAAAGAAATTTTCAAAATAAAATAGGTTTGTGTTTTTTTTTTCTTACGTAGTGTCATTTTTTTTAATTTTTATATATTTTTTTAATGTGTATAAAAATTAATGTCCAGTGTGGCATATTAGATCATTATTTAAGTGAATTGTATTTTTACGAAGAAAATTTAATATTACACAGATATCTGCACAGATATCTTTCTTAATTCACAATTGCTAGAGCTGATGCGAATTATATTAATAATATATAATTATATTTATATAGGGTGTACATATTTCCAACAAGATTGTAGCCCAGCCCATAATATATGAATAGTTCAAAATTATTTTCAGGATACCTTTGCAAATTGTGTTATAAGTAGGATAAAGCAGAGCTAATTGTGCAAATTGGACAAATGCAAATATTTAAATAACCAAAATATATATTGATACTTCTATGTTTGCATAAAGTAAAGATAGAGATTACTGAGTTTAATACAATAATTTATGTCCGGCTGTCAACAGTTAAATACGTGCGCATTTTCGTACAAAACTACAAAAATTATTATGTGAGTATTCTTTTTGGTCTACGTGGTAATTAAAACGATTAATAAAAAAAAAAATGTGTTTTTTGATGTAAGTTATTAATGTATTTTTTAACTTTAATGTTTAAGTTGATATTTCATTTACTGTTTTTCAATTATAAAAAGATATTTTAATCACCGATGTGGGATTTGTTAGGCCCAGTATCATAATTAATCTTATACTTATTAAACTCAGCTGCTTAAATGAAATCTGTATCAATGCTTTTTATTCTATGTTAATAATTAAACATATATATTTTACATATACTTTAATTATTATTATATAAAGTAAAGATTTTAGTTTTTCTAATTATGTTAATTAAAGAATTTAAAAAGAAAGAATATTACAAATTATTTATATTTAAGAATTTATTAATCGCTTTAATTACCACATAGATCAAAAAGAATATTCGCCTAATAATTTTTATACTTTTGTACGAAAAGCACGTATTTAGTTGTTGACAACCGGACATAAATTATTGTATTAAACGCAGTAATCTCTGTCTTTGTGTTATTTTATGCAAACATAGAAGTATCAATATACATTTTGGTTATTTAAATATTTGCATTTGCCCAATTTGCCCCTATGCACAATTAGCTCCGCTCTATCCTACTTATAACACAATTTGCAAAGGTATCCTGAAAATAAAAATTGTATAAAAATAAATCTTGTAATTAACATAATTTTTTCTTATTTACGATAGTACTTTATAAGTAAGATAGTACTTTATAAATATTTAATTATTGAGCCAGACGAACATGTAATTTTAAAACATTTATAAGTCTATCATAATTATGTTGTAATAATTTAAAGAAAAAGTGTCACAGTTCCCGCTCAATACATATGGATCAGTCCGATGACCGGCACATTCTCCGGACTTATTCCCTACGGATTTTTTCATATACAGACATTTGAAACCTTTTGTATATCAAACGTCAATAAATAATGTTCAAGATCTTCGGGAAAGATTAATTACAACATGTTTGTGCAACTTTGGATCAAAGTAGTATAATAGTTGCTAGGCAATAGTTGCTAGCAATATAATAGTAGTATAATAGTTGCTAGACATAGTATTTTGTTGAAAGAGCAGAACTTTGCAGTAGGAAGCAATTTGAACATTTGCTTACATAAGTTACAATTTTTCTTTATTGATTTTTGCTACTTAAAATAGTATTTGCTAATAGATAGTTATGGTACATATATATTATATACTTATATATTATATACTTATATATTATATACTTATTTAATAAAATAAAAATATCAATAAAGTCAATAATCAATAAAAGACATTTCACAAAAGTGATTTGAATGTCTTGAAGACCCCTAAAATATTATGGAAAAATTGTATGCCACTTAAAAAATTTAAGATAATTTTGACTATTTATGAAAAAAAATTTTTTAATATTTTTATTGTATGTTGTAATTTATATAAAACAGATAAATATTTACCTTTCAATTTTGTTTTTAAACTACCGGAAGGTTTGAAAAATCGTGCGGATCATTGAATATCCTGTAGATGCCAAAATAAAGAATAAAATACTTTGTAAACTATTGATTTGTTTATATCATTACCTAGTTAACAAAACAACATCGAAATGACGTAAAAAAAGACTTGATTTTGATGACGGCGACATAATGTGAATTAAGTGGGACGTAATTATGACGTAATTTTAAATATTAAAATGGTATGTTGTTAGCTTTAGGTCAAAAATATTTCTGACGTTTATACAGGATTTGAAAAATCGTCCGCAATACTTCGAGAAGTGATTCGGAACGCAAAAAGAAAGAAAAGCTGTATAAACATAGTCCGAAAAATAAGTTATTTCCGAGTTATAATATAACTTTTATGTTAAAACAACAATTTTGTTAAAAAAATTTATTTTTCATAATCACAATCATAATTTATTTCAATGTTTTACCATAAAACCAAAAAAGTTTTTAACGTAAATAACTACACTTCGGACCATTTTGGCGTTACCTAGGATACATTATGTAGAGGCAAAATCCGCTTGGTATTCCTTTCTTTTTTATTTTCTTATTTAAAAAATTTTTTTTACTTACTTTAGGGGAATGCCAAGCGGACTATACCTCCACATGGTCCTGGATAACATCAAAATAGTTCGAAATGTAATTATTTATGTTAAAACACTATATGAAATAAATTATCATTGTGTTCACACGAAACTAAAAAATTTTCTGTGCATCCGAACAACTGATATAAACTCTGATGGGCTTTTTTACATTTTTTACTGATAGATTCTTTCAAGCCTCATTTTATATATTTGTTAATAATGTTTAATAATGTTTAATATAGTGTAATGTTTAATAAATATAGAGCATATAATATACTCTACACAATATATCCTACACAGCATTAATATTAATATTGATTATAAATATAAAAAATGCCAAAAAATGCCGCATGACAATGAATTTTAATACATGCCGAAACCGACGTAGCATGCACAGGTAGGCCCTGTCGTGAGATTTGTCGCGTGAATCTGGTAACACTGATTTTTATAAGGTTTTTCAGGAGACGCGGTAGTATCCGGCCATGTTAAAAAAAAGTGAAAGATATAAAAACTACAAGTCTCTTATCCCGAGCCACCAAAGTTCATTTTTTGGGGGTACAGAACTAAAATATAAAAAAATTTTGAATCGCACGTAACATATCCTGAAAGGCATCGCCACGAGCAATTTGAGCCAAACGAAATAAAAATCGATCTGGACATACAAGTGGTCGAAAAGTAATGATTTTCGTGAAAAATGAAGCAACATCTTCTTTCTTTTTCTTCTTCTTTTCTGTCCGCAGTCGCATGCACTTCTTTTCTCTCTCACCTTTCACTCACACTTCCCTTAACTTTGATCAACTCCACTCCCTATTCCTCCATCATCACTCACCCCCATCACCTCTCTCTTTTCCGTCTCATCTCATTCTCTTTCGTTTTCTCTCACCTTCGTCTGCTGTAGATGTCCAATGGTCACTCAGGGTCGTGACTTTGACAATAAGTCAAGGTTATATTAATTTTTTTGTATAACTTCGTAACGCGGGATGGATGCTATAATTTTCCGAAGATTGTTCGGTGATCATATCAATATGTGGGAAGATCAAGATCATCGGAAATGAATTGTCCTTCGATGGTTACTAAGGGTCATTACCTTGAGTATATATGTCACAGTCAGCGTCATCGGAGTTGAATTCCTTATTTCATTTTTAACAACTTTTTAACATGAGATAGATGACTGTTTAACTTTCCGAAGATTGCAGGAAATGTAATGGGAAGACAAGTATTGTATACCGCAGGTCCATGTTAATAAGTAATAATTCAGATTGAAAAAAGGGATAAAATTAAGTAAAAAGTTACCGAAATATGATGAAAAGCCTATACAAAGTTTGCATATAATTATAAAGAATTAAGATAAATTAAAAATAACAAATGACCTTTCGAGCCCAATTGGATCATTTTTAATGTTATAATTACAAAATGATAAGTATATACAATATATATTTAAAATAGAACAATTTTAAATTGATCGATAAAGAGATAAAAAAAATATATGTATAGACTTCTAGTAGATGTATACTGATAGTCATTATCGCAAACTGTCATTATAAAGTTGACATTACATCCCAATTGATGTAGCGTTTTTCATTATTAATATATCCAAAATAAAGAATGGGCCCCTCCTCATTCTTGCGAGAACCATATTTTCTTCGTCTCTCCGATTTTAATACAACGTTTAATATTTATTTTGATTGCTGATTAATATTTAGAATGAATTTTTAGTGTTATATGAATATACTTTTTCTTGTTTGCGAGGAAGAGAAAAATCTTTACATAGCTCCTTATCCGGGATGCTCTCGAAGGAGAACTTAACTGGATAAGGGGAAGGCTCTCCACTCAGGAACCGATTTCTTGATTGTGAGGATTACATGAGTCTGCATCCCTCCTATAAGGAAGAACAGTAGACATCATCGCCTATCTGCTAAAAAACTCCCCCTATTTAGCACCTCCGCAAGACCACATTGGGCACACCTCCGAACTGCCTACCCGGCATTTCATCAGGGTGCATCCAAGTAATGAAGTACGCTTCCACCTCCATGATCCGGTATATTACTTAAAGAATCCTATCTTATATTATATTAAATACTATCCTAAATATGTACATTATATATACATTTTTACATATGGTTATCGTAAGACCTCAGACAGGCCCGAGTTAAAAGAGCTCTTTGCCTCTTTAGGACCTGACGCTTTCACTCCTTCTTGCGCATGACAAGAAATCCGCGAGAGCCATCCAACATGCAGCGGAGCATATTCCTGACAATGAAGCCGTATGCCTTGTCAAGGATATCGAGTCTTAATCGCTCAAAAAGTGATGTCCTCTCCGCGAAAACAACAGTGTGTGCATTGCCGTATCCGCAGTCGTGACAATGCGCACAAATTGTTCATGCGTTACGCTGTATCTCAAAAAGGTAGGCCTCAAAGCATTCATGACCCCTCAAAATCTGAGTCATGCGGATTGTATGAATACTGAGAATAAAGAATGGGATCCTCCATCGCCTACTCTCGTGAGAACGCAATCATATTTTAATTTCCGTTTCACTTAATTGTTCCGTTTCACATGCGAGTATCAGATTAAGACATCCTCCGGAATGCTATGCAAATCCTAATTTGTGCAAGTCATACGTTGCAATGATAAGCACTTTATCGCCTCATTTTCCTTTCATGAAGAATATTCGAAGAAATGTCTGTACAAATTGATAGGCAATTATAAAAAGTTTCATCAGTTGTTTTCAGCTTTGGGATTTGTCAATATAGATACATAAATTGCTTGAAATTTTCAATTTAAAGAATAAAACAAGATGTTATCCAAGAAACTTAACGGATGTTAGTTTGGACGAAGAAAAGGTTTTCTCACAAAATTATGAAGCGTTTAAGTTATGAAAAAGTGATTGTTGAATCTACCCTACATGTCTCTCTTGTATTTCATGCAAAAAATTATGTGTGAGTAGAGACGTTTCTAAGCTTGAGAAGTTAAGGAAAACAGTGAATGGACCTTTTTGAAAAGATCTTATGGCCTATGTAACAAAACACAATATCGATACTGAATTTATTTATAAGTTTGAGCAAATTTTACAAAGGCGTGTTGCCTCCTGCTTGCATTTTGAATAGGCTTGTAAAACCATTATCAGATGTTTTATCGGATTTCGAATGATTACAAAAAAATGTTAATCAAGGGAGCGAGCAGCTTCCAAGTAGAGCAAACAATAGATTGTGTTTCGAACAAACATATGCCGCACAGATAAATGATCCGCAAAGTAAAAGGTAGAGCATTTCATTTGCCTCTGCTTTTACAAGAAACATTGGTTAAGGTATGTCTTTCTGAAGATCCTAAATTTGAATCACGAGTTGCACATTCTCGTTTGATATCCAAAAAGTCAAAAGTTGTTTGGGTGGGAAAATTTTGGTGGATATTAATAAAGTATATAAATAATAAAGTATATTAATAAAGTATATAAGGCTTTACAATGGTTGAAAGATAATCCTCACTACTCGGAAATTCGTCTTCCAGCATCGTCTAACGATCTTATAAATGATAAGTTGCAAGAAACAGAATATCGAATCGTCGGTGACGAAAACGACAGTGATGAAATAGACGAGGTGATTGAGAACACTGTACAGCACAACAAAGATAATAAGCCATTTTAAAACGTAAGATTTTTCTCACGTAAATCACTAAAGATTATATTATATATTAATGATCAGGATATTAATGATCAATATACAATATATCCAATGTACACGAAAAGAATCGGTAATGAATTTACATTCAAGCTTTATCAAATGTTGGAAATTGAAGATGTTCTAATGAATAATCGTTGTAAATATCTAGATGTCATGTGTTTCCCTGATTTATATCCCGAGGATCAATAGACAACGGGATGATAGAAACTTTGCATTGCTGGATTATTTATTTGTTAGAACGCGATTGATGTCGAAACACAATAGATTCAGACTGAAACTACAGTACCTGTTTTTTCTTCTCAATGTTAATTACCGATAATTGAACAATGGAATCTATTATATTGGGAGTATAAATTAGTTCGATCCGTTTTTTTGTGTTCAAAAATGCATTTATTTCAAAACAAAATGAATGAATAGATCAATTAAAGTATTGACTATCGCTGCCTACTACTTTTTCTCATCTCTCAGACAATTTTCGATTTCTGCGAAAGAAGTGAACCAGTGACTTGCCAAATCGTGCTGCATCCTTCGGAACAATCAGTAATCAGAAGGAACAATGTCCGGAATATGGTGGGTGCGATATCCCATTTGAGCATTTCCAAATATTTTTTTACGACTTTAGCGACATGAGGCCGAGTGTTGTCATGAAGAAGAATAACTTTATCATGTCTTTGCTCGTATTCCGACCGTTTTTCTCGCAATGCACGAAGCCGATACCGATCGCCCGTAATAGAATCGCCAGGTTTCAGCAGCTCATAGTAAACAAGACCTTTTTGGTCCCACCAGATACAGAGTATGCTCGGCCGTGATATTGATGTTGAGGTCGATGGCAACGATTGACCGGGCTTAGCATAGTATTTTTTCTTCTTGGGGTTGTCCTAAGTTTGATCCCCTTGATTGTTTCCCTTGGGATAGAATCCATCCACTATCCACTTCTCATCTCTAGTCACAATCCGATGCAAAAAACCTTTTCTCTATCTTTGAATCAGCTGTTCGCAAGTGAAAAATCACCTTTCAATGTCTCTCGGTTTCAATTCATAAGGCACCCAATTTTCTTGTTTTTGAATCATTCTCATGGATCTCAATCGTACAGAAACGTCTTGTTGAGTTATCTTCAATGATTCTGCAAACTCCTCTTGCGTTTGACTCTGATCTTCTACGAGTAATGCCTCTAATTCTTTGTTTTCGAATTTTTTTGGCTGTCCAGAGCGAGGCTTATTTTCAACGCTGAAATCTCCATTCTTGAAACATCGAAATCATTCCCTACATGATTTATCAGTTGGAGCAGTATCACCATAAACTTCGACAAGCATTCGGTGGGCTTCAGCCGCACTTTTCTTCAAATTAAAACAGAAAATCAAAATCTCCTGCAAATGCTACTTAGTTAACACGAAATTCGACATTTCAAACACAGTAAAAATCAAGGTTTTTGTATGAAACTCAAAGCAATATGAACTGAATATTATTAGCAGATGTTTAACCTTTCTGAAACCGCCAAAATCAGCTGTCACTATGAATCATTCACAACAGCTGGAGCCATCTTTAAGGAAACGGATCGAACTAATTTGTACTCCCAATATATATTCTTTATTCTAAATTGTCAATAATATTTAATATTTAAAAATAAGTTAATAAAAAGTACAAACGTTAATAGGCTATATAAGGAATTCTAGACCACTATGTATTAGTGCGTATACGTGCTGTGTGTGTGTGTGTGTGTGTGTGTGTGTGTGTGTGTGTGTGTGTGTGTGTGTGTGTGTGTGTGTGTGTGTGTGTGTGTGTGTGTGTGTGGGTGTGTGTGTGTGGG
>Ga0157364_1002883_pt1 | contig 16419 bp, 24 predicted proteins | sample AttsexASBM2_FD_111476 | JGI IMG/M metagenome (GOLD analysis project Ga0157364, IMG submission 111476) | Fungus gardens microbial communities from leaf cutter ant in Ribeirão Preto, State of São Paulo, Brazil - Atta sexdens ASBM2 | ecosystem: Host-associated > Fungi > Mycelium > Unclassified ...
AAAAAGGCGGGAAGATATATAAAATTTAAATTGTTATTTCGGTTGTATCAAATCTAAAGCTCAGAACTTTTTTGTACACCTAATATATTTTATTTATGTTATAGCCATTATTTCTTTAGATTGTTAGGCGTTTATGCCTCTATGAGGTATAGTATACTTCTTTATACTTTCTTGGAAGGTATAATGTAATATTGATTATTTTGTTAAATAGTATTTGATGTTTTTTCGATGTTATTTTCTGATAATGCTGACTGCGTAGTATTTTAGCTTGACATTACGTTGATGTTCTTTTTATCTTTATGTATGTGAACTATTCTCCCGGTTTCTCCTACTTACCCGCAGGAATAAGGTATTTTGTATATTCCTGCAGAGTGAAAATCTTTGATCTTTAGGATTTTTAAGATCAGTCTTACCTTATTAGATGAAAGAAAACAATTCGGATATTGTGTTTGTTCAAAATCTTGCCAATTCGATCTCTTGTTCCTTTGATGAGAGAATAGATAGAATCTTTTCGTCTGGTTGTGTGTCAGAGTCCGTTGTCTTATTTGCTGTAATATTTATTGATTATTATTATTTTGCTTATGTCTTTTTTGTCGTGTTCGTTTTTCTGTAAGATTAGTTTTAGGTGGTTGAGTTCTGTCTGTAAATATTTTTTGTCATAGATGGCGAAAGCTATGTACAAGTGAGTTGATTGCAGACTGTGTTTTGTGCTGGGTGATGCGACTCGGCATGTAGGTATGTGTTGGTTTTCTTGGTACACTTAAAAGCCTAAGATACTGTCAGCTTCTTATAGACAAGAACATCTAGAAAGGGAAATTTTCCGTTTTCCTGTATGTCTATAATGAAATGGATATTTGGATATTGATTGTTGAGGGAAATAAGGAATTTACGGAGTTATTTCTTATTACTCTAATTATATTAATTAATTTATTTAATATTAACTCTATAATTATTCTATTAATAATTTACTCTTTATTAATTTTTATCAATCTATCCTTCTGATCAGAAAACTACATATATTCAATTATCTTATTCCTTACTTTAATTAGAGGTTTACTTATTATTTTTTTATATTTTACAAGATTAATCTCTAATATAAAAAAATAACTCTGTTGCTCTGCCGTGTCTCCATATTATGAATGTATCGTTTAAACGGAACCAAATTTCTAGTTTTTCGGGTATTTTTCTGAGGGTCTCTTTCTCAAAATGCTTCATGAAGATATTGGCGATCACAGGAAAAATAGGTGAGTCCATTGTCACTAAAATTTGTTCATAAAATTGATTGTTATAGGAGAAATAAGTGATTGTTAAGTCTTAGGTATCTTAGGTTATTAAGTATACAGAAAAAGATCTTAAAGATCAAAGATCTCTATTCTATAAGCTCCGCAGGAGTATACAAAATACCTTGTTCCTGCGGGCAAGTATACAGTAGAAAGAATAGTCAACCTATGGAAAAAAGAACTCCAACGTGATGTCAGACTAAAACACGCTAGTCGGTGGCATAACATCGATGCAGGACATCAAATACTGTTTGATAAAACAATCGCAATAGCCAACATTACGTCATACTTTCCAAGAAAGTATAGAGAAGTGATAGAGATACAAAAACATCCTAACAATCTAAACAGAGATAATGACTACAACATAAATAAAATATGGGAGATCATTCTTTCGGTTATTGAAGATCGATTTCCTCCACCTCTTCCCCCTCCCCTCTCACTCACAATTCTCTCTTTTCCCTCCTCCCACCACTTCAACAAGTAGCGTAATATAAAAGGAAACAACTCAATATCACGTTACTACATCAACAACTCAAGCGCATCGTGGTTCGGATTTCCGTAAAATCGCGCATTTCAAAAATTCATTTATGTCTCGCACTTCATACGAACTCTCGGGAATTGTAATTTCCAAGTAATCTTTGGCGAAATAAAATTTGTTGTTCGATTCGTTCATGTATCATGTGATAAGTTTCAAAAATCGCCAGAGAGAGCTCATAATTTCCATCACTCATATCTATGGCGGGAAAGTAGTTCGCCGTGAGGACGGTGCTATTCCCGTTCAGCATTAACGTCAACGACGGAAAAACCGTTCGACTAATATTAAGATTTCACAGCACCTCGTCGAGCTTTTTAAATTTACGCGCATCTATCGTTTGTAGAAATCACAAACATATCTGCCCGCAGAAGCTCTGATCGTATGTCTGAAAGAACATGCGATTGTATTCTATCGTTATGGTACAGTTCCCGAAATATTGCACCAGTTCCTTGGGCGGGTCGAAGATTACCGAAACTGTCAAAATACACGACGCGGTTGTTCCTCTTCACGTACGCTACCCAGTGAATACTAGGCCCCGCATCGTCCAGATTCACGATTCTGCTTTCGTTTTGGCGCACGCCGCTCGGTAACATGTTACACATGAAGACGCCTCTAAAGTATGCGCATACGTCTCGCGAGCTCATTCAATTGCACGTTAGTAGTTGCGCCAGACGGCATTTTTATCATCTCTTTGGTGTTTTTTTTTCTTTGCAGCTATGTCCTATTCGCGTTTGTATGGGCCGAGATACAGTCCGCGTCCGTATTTGTACGGAGCGGGATATAGTTCGACCCTGTTTTATCGATCGTGACGTTACGATCGCGCAGCTTACGTCGCGCGATTTTGCTGTCGTCTATCTCTTTCCGCGCCACTGGGCGCTCCGCCGATCAAGGACACGAGTGTGCCTAACATTGACAGAAACAATAACGCATCGCTTCGTTTTGTCATCGGAACCCGTTTTTCGTCTTTTTCCTCGATGTCTTTTTCTTCAGTTTCATGTCAATCTTAGCCTTGGCTTTCATCGCTGCCTGGACGGCAACTGCGGTGGCTCTCTCGTTCAGAGCCGAATCTCTCGCGGCGACTCGGCCTAGCGCTTTATCAGCAAGTACCTTGTCCGCCGCGAGTCTATCGGTGAGATTATTGCTGTGTGAATACGAAATGTCGTGTTCTCGGCATGCCGCATCCAGAGAATTTATGGCCGCGTACCTCCGGCTAATCGCTTTGTAAGCTGAATGTGCACAAAACTAGTAGCCCGGAATATGTACTCGAAAGCGCATTTATCGCTCGATTCAGCAGGCCACCGCGTGACGCTGACATTCGATCCTTTATCTTCGGTGCGAAACCATCGATATGCGTCCGCTGCCACGGCTGATTGTAGTGCTCGTCGCAGCGACGATAAGTTCAAATCTTCGAATCTGCCTTCACTTGTTCCAAACGTGTTCGAGTGTAGTCACCGTACACGCGTAAGAGTACGACCTTCGGTATACATTGCAACTGTTCGGCGCTCAAGTCTCAAATATTGGAAGGATGACACAGTGTGAAATACATTTGCTAATGCGCGATTCGCGGATTCGAGTGCCTTTAAATAGTCATTCGAGAGAGCACAGCCTTTAGTGTGAGCGTGAAATTCGTGTTGCAACCACTGACGATACGCGTCACAAACGTGAAATCGCAAATAATGGCAGAAGCGCAAGCAATTAATGTATGGAAAGACATCTTTTCGTGTAAGAAGATCGAAATCCTCCGAGCTGAGCTTGCAAAATTCGGAACATACAATTTTTAATTTATCTTTGTCGAGATACGACGTCAATTTATCGAGGCTTGCATTTAGAAATTTGAAGGAATCAATGAATTATTAATTATTATACCATTTTTCTGAAAATTTTTTTTCATTTGTTTTTGGTGCTATCCACATGTTAAATGAAATATATTTTTCCTTCGTTATCGGTAATACATCTATATGTACGTGGTAGTAATTTCCTTATTTATAAAATATGCGTCATAGCCCGATAAATTGTGAAATACGACCGGAATATAGAACGAATTTTTAAAATTTAAGTTACAATTTGAATGCGCTGGACCGCGATATCTACCGATGAGATGACAATGATCACGAACCTGTGTATCATCGACCAATGCGAATGGTTTCTCGCAAATGTAGCACCGCGTCGCGTTATGGTACGCCTCCTATTGTTTTTTCGACAACGTTTTCATGGATATGTTAGCGGATACGATATTTTTCACTGCGCCAAATCGTTGAGTTGTCGCGCGAATTACGCTATCAGTCTTCACGACGGAAGTGATACGATGATAACGCATCATCGTACGCGCATCGTATGTAGTATCCTATACTAAATACCTCGTGCTGTTGGTATGTATACGATGCATCTTCCTTGTCGGGTTTTGTTTTCCGTAGAATGCAAGTCAGACGATGAATGGGACGCGTTCCTTATTACAATGTTTTTCAAATTCGAGCCACTTGTCATCCACGCTCAATCTGATCGCGCAGTCGTTGATCTTTCGGCAATCCATTGCGTGCGACTGCAATTTTTCGTACTGAAGTAATGAAGACATCTGTAAATAATAGAGAAATCATTTTTCACTATTTCTTTTTTCACTATTTCTGTTTTTTTATTGGCTTTTCTTATTATACTTACAATCGCAGAAAAATTTCTTTTTTCCACTAATTTCTGAGCTCACGAGACGCGATAGATTTTTTATCCACGCAAAGTGTCTAATGCTATCATTGTGTGAATCTTGTAGGTACTGGAGATTGATATGCTTTTCCTTCTTGTTATCGATCAGAGAAAGGACTTGTTTATTCTCGATGACATACATGTTAATTGACACCGCGTTCGATCATTCGAATTTAGAAATGTCTTTTAAAGTCATTAGAAACTCAATGTTTGTGAGATTCAATAATGCGGATAGGACGATTCCCGCTCCGTATACTTTTCAGCTGGGTACAGAGCGGTGACCACCGACTACGCGAAGCACGCATTATCTGTCGTACGAACACTGATCACCGCTCGTTTCGTCGCTATTTCTCGTGATACTTTGATATGACATCCCGCGCGCATGGGATTTAATTTGTTCACATTGCTAGTCAAATTCAATATACGTGACAATGTCCACCCGCTGTCGCGTTCCTGGAACTCTTCGAGCGATGCTAGGATAGGCGATGACATGCTGTTCGTACCACTCGCGCAAATCGGTGTATCAGTATATCTCGCTGTTCTTTGTAATTATGCTCTTATTAGAACGTTTATCTTTCATCGCGAACTCACCGTTGAACGCTGTGTTTACTTTTACACTACCGTGTCTTTCTACAGCGTCTCGCACTCTAGAACTACATCGCTCTAGAACTACATAGCGTCTTCTAAAAACCGCCGCAGCGATGTGAATAGAGTTTATCATCGCACCTTAATATACGACTCACGAACGCGGTATCGATCTCTCGTCAAACGAGAGATCTTTCGTTGTCACTCGCATATTCGCCATCAATGTGCACGAAACATCGCTCCAATTGCGACTTTGCACCCACGAGTCTCGCGATCCTCGCCACCACGGATTGTCTGTGTCCAATGGCGAGGCGCGAATGCTTGGCACGACAAAGTTCTTCGAGCCGCTCATCACATCGTTGCAGCCACGCGAAACATTCCACCCGAGTAGCGACCTGGCCGCACTGCTCCAGCAATTCGCGTTCTCCTCGCTCATTTTTCATGTTTTTTCACAGTCTTTAGATCATGTCGCATTCTTCCATGGAGCACTTGCACGTGACTCGTCCGCACACGTTGCAACACCGTGACATATCTAGAATGTCATAACGTTCTAATACATTTTCATTATGTTTGTTTGCGAAAGTGCATTGTTCACACTCAAAGCATTGTTCGTCGCATTTATTGAAAATCAGTTTAGTACAAGATCGCGATCCATACATTCACGAAACTCCATCCATATATTATCAACAATCAGCAGTTCGACACACTTTTCATTACCCGCGGGATTCTTAATGTACATGCATCAACCTTGGCTCTTATCTGCGATTTTCTTCGCCCAATAATAATCGTCCTTTATTACATTGATATTTCTATTCCACTAATGTCTCTTTTCATACTCATCGTAACATTTATCTCGTAATCGTGGGTACACTTTCTGTCGCGCGAGTAAAGATCAGTCAGAAACGAGCTTTTTAATGACTATTCCATGTTTCTCTTCATGTATACCTACTATATTTGTGGAATATTGGCGTTAAAGGAACATATTTTGTTAGAAAGCATAAAGACTGTTCTTTCCATAAACTAGACAGAAGGTAGTTGTGCTTGGAATGCGGAGAGCCGATGTACATTGTATTCCCGTACATGTGCCCACTCTGCGCACATTGAAAAACTATTAAGTGCTCCGTGTAAGAGTGCGATCTAAAAAAAAAAAAATAAAAAAAAAGACACAGAAAACCACGAACGAGTTGAACGCGAACTGTTGGAGCAATGCGGCCAAGTCGCTACTTTATTGGCTGCAATGATGCGACAAGTTCATCGAGCAGCTCGAAGAACTTTGTCGTGCCAAGTATCCGCGTCTCATCGTTGAACACAAATAATCTACAGAGAATCACACGACTCGCAGTTGCAAAGTAATTGAAGTGTAATTTCGCTGTACATTGGTGGCGAATACGCGAGTGGCGAGTGCGCGAGTGGCAACGAACGATCTCATGTCTGGCGAGAGATCGACGCCGCGTTCGAGAATCGTATATTGATAGGTATGATAAACTCTAATCACATTGAGCTGCAGCGATTTTTAGAAGACGCTGGAAATTTAGCTCTAGAGCGAATGCAAGATGCTGTAGAAAGACACGGTAGTGTCCTATACCTGTCAATATACGACTCTAAAAATGAACTCCGTAAAAGTGAACACCGCGTTCAATGGCGAATTCGCGAAGGATAAACGTGCTAATAAGAGTATAATTACAAAGAAATATATCGATGCACCGATATGCGCGCGTGGTACGAGTGATACGTCGTCGAGCCTATCCTAGCATCGCTCGAAGAGTTCCAGGAACGTGACAGAAGGTGGGTGTTATCGCGAATCCTCAACTTGACTGCTAACGTCTAACGAACAAACTAAATTCTGCGCGCGGGATGTTACATCGAAATGCCACGGGAAATAGCGACAAAACGCCCGGTATTCGTACGACGGACAACGCGTAGTCGATGATCGCCGCTTTGTACCCGACTGAAAAATATAGGAGCAAGAGTTATCAATGCAGTGTTGAATCTTGCGGATATTGAATTTCTAATAATGACATTAAAAGACATTTCTAAATTCGAATGTTTAAACATCGTGTCGATCAATGTATACGGCATTGAAAATGGACAGATCCTTCCTCTGCTTCACCGATAACAAGAAGAAGAAGAAGCCTATTAATCTCGTACAAGATTCATGCAACGGTAGCATTAGACATTTTTCGTGGATTAAGAATCTATCGCGTCTCGTGAGCTTGCAGATTAGTGGGAAAAAGAACAAGAAGTTTTTCTGTGACCAGTAAGTATGATAAGAAAAGCCAATAAAAAAATAGTAAAAAGAAATAGAGAAAAAAAAAGATTCCTCTATTTATAGGTGTCTCCATTACTTCAGCTCGTGCGAAAAATTGTAGTTGCATGAAGTGGACTGCCAGAAGATCAACAACTGCCCCATCCGATTGCGAACAAGGACGATAGGTGGCTCAAATTTGACAACTATAACAACAGGGAACGAGTGCCATTCGTTTATGCCGACTTGGAGTGCGTTTTACGCAAGACAAAATCCGACAAGGAAGACGTATCGTACGCGTATCAGCGGCATGAAGAGTTTAGCAATATCGTATGTAATAGCGTAGGCTACTACTCTACTACATACGATACGTACGCGTACGATGAGACATTATTGTCGTATTACTTTCGTCGTAATGCAAGACTGTATAGCGTGGTTCGCGCGACAACTCAACGATTTGGCACATCGCGTGAAAAATATCGTATCCACTAACGTGCCCATGGACATATTGTCTAAACAACAATGGGAGGCATAGTGCGACGCGTTGTCACATCTGTGAGAAACCGTTCGCGCCGGACGATATGGGTCATTGTCAATCCGCAATTATTCACCGGTAGATACCGCGGTCCAGCGCATTCTTAAATTATAAAAATTCATTTTATATTCCGATTGTATTTCATAAATTATCAGACTACGACGCGCATTTTATAATTAAAAAAATTGCTATCGCGTATGATGGACATATAGACTACCGATAACGAAGGAAAAATATATTTCATTCACTAAACATGTCAATAGCACCAAAGACAAAAATGAAAAGAATTTTCAGAAAAATTAAGGTTTATTGATTCTTTTAATTTCTAAATGCAAGTCTCGATAAATTGGTGTCATATCTCGACAAAGATAAATTAAAAATTGTACGTTCCGAATTTTGCAAACTCAGCGCGGAGGATCTTCTCACACGAAAAGATGTCTTTCCGTACGAGTACATTGACTGCGTCGAAAAATTGCAGGACACGCGCTTACCACCGCGCAAATTATTTTTCAGTTCGTTGACACGCGATACCGTATTTGAGAGCGATTATGCTCATGCCGTGAACATATGGCAGCGATTCTCCATCCGAACGCTCAGCTAGTGCAGTGATTTGAAAACTGATGTCTTGTTATTAGCCGACATTTTCGAAAATTTCGCGACGCAAAAATTACTGTCTCGATCCCATTATTACACATTGCCAGATTTCATGTGGGACGCTATGCTGAAACATACGCGTATAAGATTCGAGTTTCTCATCGACATTGATATGATCATGTTCATCGAGCGCGATATACATGGCGGTTTCAGTCAATGTTCCGGCAGATACGCGCGGGCTAATAATATTATAATATTATTATAATATTATAAGTACATGCGTTCGTTCGACTCATCGAAACCGTCGTCGTATTTAATGTACTACGATGTGAATAATCTGTACGGATGGACACGTTGTGTCAACTTTTGTCATATGCCAAATTCGATCGCACCATCTACATGACATACCTTTCTGCCCAACGCGCGATGAATCGCCCGACAAGCATAAAGATAAACTTCTAGCGATGTTATACGATAAGCAGCATTACGTCATCCACTATCGCAATGTCACGGTCTTCGCGTAACAAAGATCCACCGGATGCTACAATTCGCTCAAGCTCCATGGCTCCACGATTACATTAAACTCAATACATAATTTAGAATGCGCGCAAAAAACGATTTCGAAAAAAATTTGTATAAATTAATGAACAACACGCTATTCGGTAAGACCATGTCTTACCGGAAAATGTGCGCAATCATGTTGATAAAATTAATAACAAAATAGGACGGTATGGCGCGGAGGCAATGATCATAAAACCGAATTCTCACAGCCGCAGCATCTTTGCGGAAAATTGCATCATCGTCGAAATGCGCAAACTCAAGGTGAAGTTTGACAAGCCGATTTATGTACATACTCGATATATCGAAAGTCTGCTTGTATTTGTTGAATTTCACCATGAGTACATATCACCGATGTATCGCGACAAATGTAAGAGCATGTACATCGACACAGACAGTGTCATTTACCATATAGAATGCGACGATGTTTACGAAAATATGAAACATGATTTCGCTAGATTCGATATGAGCGTTTATCCGGCAGACAACGTGTATAGTATGCTTCTCGCGAACAAAAAAGTACCTGGCCTGATGAAAGACGAAAATAACGATGCGATAATGACCGAATTCGTTGGACTCAGAGCGAAGATGTACGCGGTGAGAGTGGACGGCAAGAAGGAAACTAAAAAGGCGAAAGGTGTAAAGAATAACGTTAGCGCTAACGATAACGTTCGATGATTATGCGGTGTTTGAACGAAGAGATCGAAATGATTCATTGTCAATCATGTATACACAATCTAAATTATGCGATATCCGAATTGAAAATCGCTTTGAGCTCACGACGACAAACGATGTTGTACCGAACTCGACGGAGATGGAGGATAACTTTTGGAGGATATCGTTGGCGGATACCTTTGTAATATATGTTACTATTATGTATTACTTATTGTAATTTACACTTTTTTTTACATTTATAAAAGTATTATTAGTATGTTTTATGTAATAGCATTTATTATGTATTATTGTACTTTCATATAATACATATTGTATGTTTTAACATTTATACATATAAGTATTATATAAGTATTATATATTACTCAATAGTATTTTAATTTATATTTTATGTATCCCATATTTTTATCATTTATGCGTATTACTATTATGTATTACTATTTTTTTAATTTACACTTTACGTATGTTTTTTACATTAGTATTACTATTTTGCATTACTATTTATGTATTCTGCTCCATATAAGTTAATGTTAATAATTATGTATTTTGTATTACATAATTATGTATTTTGTATACTCCAAAATGGAGATGATGAATGGAGAATAATAAAAAAAAATATATACGTTTATATACTTATATTGATATATATTTTTATACGTAGAAAAAATATATAAATCAAAATTTTATCAAATGACATTGTTTTCGTGTATCCATGAATTGTGCGATCCATCAAATCCCAGCCACTTGACTATACCTTGACTCCTTTCCGGCGCAATAGTTTCTCGACGAGATGCACGGATGAGTAGCGATGCAACTCGTGCACATAGAACGCTCCAGCGACGAATTTTCCGCGATAGATCTGCGATTGTCCTCGAGTAGATAAGTTACGGGATTAGTATGCTATCTTAACGATCGTAAACAATTCGATGGTCCAATTTGGCGTATAACCTTTCTCAAAAACCGTCTTATATGCTCATCGCTTTCACCGAATCGCCCACTCTAAATTTTGCCGGACTAGCGATTTTTATCGCACTGTACACAGTGTCCAAGAATTTTTCGGCGATCACCGAAGTTACGTCGGCGGGTCGCATGTCGATAGTGTGATGCTTGCGCGCGTAATACGGCCGCTCGTCGATCCACTTATAATTGCCATTGAACGTCTTCCATGTTGTTTTTGAGCGTGCGATTGAACCGCTCGACTACTGATGGTTTCAACGTTGAATAGTGATTAACATCGTGTTTTTTCAAGATTTTCTGCACATCGGCGTTGTAAAATTCCTTTCCTATATCCATTTGTAAATTTTTCGGACATCTTCCACTCACTTGAATTATCTCAGCGATAGCTTCAGCCGTTTCGCTTCTATTCTTGCTCTTGAGCAGTACGGCCCATGCGTACTTGTTCATATCGTTGATGGTAAGTAGTAGTGGTCTCTATTGAAACTCGAGTATCTCGACGATATCAGCCTGTCACAAATCGTATTCTCGAACTATGAAGTGTCTTCGCGGAAAATTTTTTCTCGCCGGAGCGTGCAATTTCTCGACGTCTCGATGATCGACAGCATTTCGTTGTCATGAGAGTGATTGCTCGCTCAGTGTGAAGCATCGAGCAATCGTAGACGGTCCACCAACTCGTTGGGATCATTCCAATACATGATCGCATTATCGTTTAATATTGAAGAAATCCCTTTCTAGATTTCTTCTTCTGTTTCTTGGGTGTGATCGACATCAACGGCGCGATTACGTATTTGTACTTGTATCTCCTGTTGCTTAATAAGTTACTCCGTATGATGCTTGTATTTATGCGCGTAGCGCCAGCAGCATGCTACTTGTTTATATCCTCTTCCGCGTAGAGGAGATTGTGGGAAATTCTCTTGAAAATTAATTCGTAAAGACCAGGTGTACCGGCGTATCGTACATCGTCAATAATTATGTTATCATCAATGTCGAAACATTTATTGCCAAACATCAATCCATTCTTGTGTAGGTAAATGTCGTACACATAATCTATACCACTCTTCTGTTTATCTCGCTCTCCCCTCAGGACAACCTCGATGTACTATACAATACTTTTAACTCAGCGGACTTGCAACGCCTCTCGACCTTTCGACGTTTGCAACCGATTTTGATCCTTCGTTGCTAGCGAGTCCGTCGTTTCGAAAATGTTCCCCAATGATTCTATTGTCGATACAGTCGTCGTACGCTGAGTGAAGGTTGTCGTGTACTGTATACGATCGTGCTATCGATCATCGAATTTACGCGGAGTCGCAGAACGCTCGAACGTCTCGCTCGCCTTCTCTTCCTCTTCCTCTCTTTCTTTCTCCTCCTCCTCTTTTCTCTTACGCTTGAAGGCATCGCTGCGTCATCGTCGCGCGACTGTTTCTTTATCGCATGCACGTCGGAGTTGTCAATGATCAGTCGTAGCGGTTTGATAATAGGCTCAAAATGTCTATTCAACGCCATGTTCTCCACGATTCTTCAGAGCGCGATGTTTCTTGCGGATCGACTCGCTCGTTTTCTCGATCTCTCTCGCGATTTTTTTATGCTCGTGCACATTAACCATGTTCATCTCTGGCGAAATATCGACAACGACTAATCGCGTTACGGTATCGCAAACTTGTTAAATCCCTTTCTATATCTCCTGCTTTTAAGTGCATTGTGTTCTTGTCTATCACTAAAAATCCATATTTTTGTTGCCAATAGTCGCGGCTCAACGTGCAAAATTCGTCGTACGACATGTCGGTATTCACATGATCATTGTAAACATGTTTCAAATTGGTACAATCCTGTTTGAACAGGATTAGAAAGTTCGCGTTGTCGCATATCAAGTGTTTAGGTATTCTCGCGTACGTCTGACAGAGATAGAAGCAGTCGACGTTCGAGTGGCGACCCATCGAAAAGTATTCTCTCACTATATCCTGCTTGTCATATGCCACGTCATCAAAGATAAAAATAGAATTTGGACGCGCCTCGCTCGGTGGAACGATGTCGCTTGTTGAAGAACGTAAAGTAATCGATTTCGTCGATAGACGTAAATAAATTTTCGAAATATTGATACTGTGGCTCTTGCAACGATTTCGAATAGACGTACACGTTCTCGAAACGTACATTGTTCGGGCTTTCGAGAGCTTATGAGAACGTTGGTTTTATCGCAATATGACGGACCGCAAATGATCGCGCGTATAGTACTCGGCAGCATTTCGCCGAAATCGAAAAATTGCAGGACACGCGTTTATCACCGCGCGAATTATTTTTCAGTTCGTTGACGGGTAATATCGTATCCAAAAACAATTACGCTCACACCGTGAACATATGTCAGCAATTCTTCATCCGAACGCTCAGCTGGTACAGTGTATTTGAAAACTGATGTCTTGTTATTAGTTGATATTTTCGAAAATTTCCGCAATAATTGCATCGCGAGTTACTGTCTCGATCCCGCGTATTATTATATTGGGAAAAAGTTCGTGGCAATTTTTTAGTAAAATTAAAGTGTTTTTCTTAGAGTATTGAATTTATTTAAACCAAATATGCTCCATTATTTTCTATAATATTTTGCCATTTTTGGGGCAGTGCCATAATTTCATCGCGATAGAACTTCTGTAGTTTCTGATCGAAAAATTGCTTCAAGTGATTTTCACAGGCCTCTTTTGAAGCTAGCTGTATATCATTAGAGAGTTCTGCAAAGACCTAAACAAATGATAGTCTGAGGGTGCTATATCAGGACTATACGGATTAAAACTTCCCAGCCAAGCTCTCGCAATTTTTGCCGAATCATCAAAGATGTGTGTGGTCAAGCGTTGTCGTGATGAAAGATGACTCTGCTATTGATTAATTCTGGCCGCTTTCTCTCAATTGCTTGTTGTAATCTCTGCAGTTGTTCACAGTAGAGTTCGGAATTAATTGTTTGATTGGATGATAACAGCTTATAGTGAATATTTCTCTTCCAGTCCCACCACACAACAACATCACCTTCTTCCTTGTCAATCCTGGTTTTGCGATTGCTTGCGCCTTTTCTCCTTTCTTTATCCACGATTTTTTTTTAGTTGGATTGTCGTAGGTGATCCATTTTTCATCATCAGTTATCTCTTCAGAAATGGCTCACTTTCATTCCGTTTCAGTAGCGTATCACAAATGTTAATTCGGTTCATCATGTTCCTAACACACAACTCGTGAGGAACCCAAACATCGAGCTTCTTTTTATATCCAGTTTTGTGTAAATAATTTAAAACTGTTTTGTGGTCGACGCCTAGTTCCCACAATCTCCACAGACAATCTCCACAGTGCTCACACACTTATCACACTCGACTTTTATCATGATTTCATCGGACTTTTCAGTGATTGGTCGACTGGAGCGAGGTTCATCTTTCACATCGAAATTGTCAACACGAAAGCGAACGAACCATTTCCGTGCTGCTGATTTTGATAGAGTATCTTCACCATAAATAGCGCAAATTTTTTCACAAGTCTGTGCAGCATTCTTGCCTTTATCGTATTGCAGTGATATGCAAAATGTAGCGAATTTTTCCCTTATTTATTTCCATTTTCAAAATAAAATAACTTTTGATCCACTTCACCGATTTCAATCTTTTTTGGCTCAAAACAAAGATTAAAATGTCACTTTTTAAACGCACGTCTAGTGTTGACAATGCGATTAGTACTTGCCGACTACTGAGCATTTAAATCTAGCGGGAAAAACGTCACAAACTTTTTCCTACATCCACTACATTGCCAGGTTTCTCGTGGGACGCCATGCTAAAACATGCGCATGTAAGATTCGAGTTATTCACCGACATTGATATGGTCATGTTCATCGAGCGCGGTACATGCAGTCTTAGTCAATGTTCCGGCAGATGCGCGTACACTAATAACAAATATAACATGCATTCGTTCGATCCATTGAAACCATCGTCGTACTTGATGTATTACGATGTGAATAATCTGTACGGATGAGCGATGTGTCAATCTTTGCCATACGCCGAATTTCGATGGGTCGAAGACGCTGCGAACTTTGACGTGAGCGCGATCGCTCTGGATTCATGCACCGCTTATACTCTCGAGATCCGATCTCGAGTATCCGCAGCATCTACATGACCGACACACTGACTTACCTTTCTGCCCAACACGCGATAAACTGCCAGGCAAGCGCGAAGATAAACTTCTAGCGACGATGTACGATAAGCAGCGTTACGTCATCCATTATCGCAACCTGCAGCAATGTACTCGTTACAGTCTTCGCGTAACAAAGATCCACCGGATGCTACAATTCGCTCAATCTCCATGGCTCCACGATTACATTGATTACATGAACTCAATACACAATTTAGAATGCACAAAAAACAATTTCTAAAAAAATTTGTATAAACTAATGAACAATGCGCTTCGGTAAGACCATGGAAAATGTGCGCAATCATGTTGATGTAAAATTAATAATTAAATGGGACAAACGGTATGGCGCGGAGGCAATGATCGCGAAATCGAATTTTCACAGCTGCAGTGTCTTTGCGGAAAATTTGATTGGCGTCGAAATCGCAAACTCGAGGTAAAGTTCGACAAACCGATTTACATGAGTATGTGCATACTCGACATATCGAAAGTCTGCTTGTACGAATTTCATCACGAGTTACCGATGTATCGCGACAAATACAAGATCATGTACACCGACACGGACAGTTTCATTTACTACATAGAATGCGATGATGTTTACAAGAATGAAACGCGATAGATTCAACACGAGCGATTATTCGGCAGACAACGTGTATGGTATGCCTCTCGCGAACAAAAAAGTACCCGGCCTAATGAAAAAAAAACACGCGATAGTGTCCGAATTCGCTGGACTGAAAGCGAAGCTGTACGCAGTGAGAGTGGACAGCAAGAAGGACACTAAAAAAGGCAAATGGTGTAAAGAATAATGGCGTAGTGCGAACGATAATGTTCGATGATTACACGCGGTGTTTGAATGAAGAGATCGAAATGACTCGCCGTCAATCGTGTATACGATCTAAATTACATGAAGTATACATGATATCCGAATCGAAAATCGCTTTGAGTCATACGATGACAAACGATACGTCGTACCGGACTCGACGGAGACGTTACCATGGCATTGGAGGATACCTTTGTAATATATGTTACTATTATGTATTACTTATTGTAATTTATATTTTTTTCACATTTACCATCTTGATCAAAAAGTTCCCGGAATTACCACCAGGTGATGCTCTGAGTCAGCTGATTTGAGTTCTGTTTTTTTGGTTAGGTTGCCACATCTATCATTAATATTCCCATCAAATTTTATCACTGTAGCTTGACATTTATAAAAGTTACGCCGTCTTGAGTACATCTACCTCTGCACGTATTTTCGATTTTATAGTTTTAAAAATGGAGTGGATTTTGCACCATTATAATGCACCGTCGCATAGTGCCATCATTATTCGTGAATTCGTGAACGAAACGAATATCATCCAACAGCAATCGAATTCATCTGATATGGCTCCCTGTGATTTTTTTCTGTTGGATCGAGTCAAAAAACCATTACGGCGAACGCGTTTTAACAGCCGAAAGGAAGTAATGGAAAAATCGAAGACGGCTCTGATGACTATACCGACAATAGAGTTCCAGAAATGTTTCGAGAGCTGGATCAAGCGCTGGCGATAAGTGTGTTGCAGTCGATGGGGAATACTTTAAAGGGGACAATATCACTTTTGATGAATAAAATTTGTATTTT
>Ga0157364_1002884_pt1 | contig 16419 bp, 6 predicted proteins | sample AttsexASBM2_FD_111476 | JGI IMG/M metagenome (GOLD analysis project Ga0157364, IMG submission 111476) | Fungus gardens microbial communities from leaf cutter ant in Ribeirão Preto, State of São Paulo, Brazil - Atta sexdens ASBM2 | ecosystem: Host-associated > Fungi > Mycelium > Unclassified ...
AGCCGAAAATTATTGGGTTATCCGGAAAGTTCATGTCGTAAAAGATTTAAATTTAATAAATGTATACTAAAATTTAAATCTTCTGCGTTTCAATTTTCCTTCAAAATCGGCACGAATTTTCCGGACAACCCAATATATATATATGTATATATATATATAATTTTATATATGCATATTGGTATCTTGAGGTGGCCCTTGCTAATCTTTTCAGAATCATTCTAGTATATGACAAACTCATTAATTTAGTAAGAAAGATTTAAATGTTAAATATAATATATACCTACTTTGTGTTGAGACCATTGCCAATGTTTCCAAAATACATAATATTTATATATATAGTATAGATTGATCATTAATTTAGTAAGGCGAAAGATTTAAATACTAATATAAATACTAATATAATGTAAGTATAAATGCTTTTTCTAATAAAAGAATTTAATATTTTAATCATTGTAACATAATGATAATGTAATAATATTGTTGCAGGAGTTTTAGTTTACGCGTTTAAGTTTACGGCAATTGAATTTATCTATATTAAAATCATAGATACTGAAAAAATTAGCAAAGGCCCCAACGCAAGATATTAATGCACACACAAAATTATTTTCATAATTTTTCTTTTTTTATTTTCTATTATCCAAACTACAAAAAATTTTTGGACCAACGATAGGATCTTCATAAATAATAACTATAAATTGTAACAATATTATCTATAAAGTTTCAACTCAATCGGAGAAGTATTTCGTTCAGAAAAATCCAAAATGATTTTATAATGAAAAAGAGCAGATAGTTATGAATGTAAATCTCACGCAGCTTTACAAAACGTGAAATACGATTGCGTTGGTACAGCGGGGACAGTCTATATTTGTAGTGGCAATAATTTAATGCGATCGTACAGCTTCGATATATCTAAGAGCGACAAAGGTGAAGGTTAAACTATAAGACTCTATATAAGGCTTCGAGAAACGATTCACCACAAAAGGTTTCTCCTATTTCATAAAATTATAAATACATGTAAACTCCGTTTAAAAGGCTCCTGAATCGTGATGTCAGAAGCAAAAAAAAGCACATGAAGTGTTTTTATTCAGTGCATAGCCTATTTTCACTTACATGCTTTTTATCACTTTTTACGATTATTTACAGACTATCAGAAGAGACAGGCATAGTCTTCGTCCATTTTTAAAATGTTGAAGCGATCTCGTCATTTTGTTTTTTCCAAATCCAAATTGTTCTTATTTACAAAGTTAACTTTTCACATATAGCAAGAACAAGCAGTCTTTCGTTTTGAATGAAACACGTCGAATGAATCTAATTTCATTAAAATCGAAGATGAGGTAACGATTCAAAATAATACCGACTAAAATACATAGCGTTGCATTAAAATCGGTGTGACAGAAATCGAATAAGTTATTTAGCTAACAGTCGAATTCTAAATTGTCTACACATGCGTGCGATTATAGCTCAGAGTTAGCGTGTAAAGTTACCATCCCATAGGTCGAATCCTGCCGAAACCTCGTGCATTTTCAGAAATATGTATGTGCATATAAATTTGGCGTATCTCAAACATAATGAATACATGATATAAATATGAGGCAAAAAGTATTTAATTCTTTATTTCTTATATTTACATCATATTTACATTTTGGTATCTAGATTAATAGGCAAGTAAAATCCTTGGAAACTTTTGGAAACTATTGGAAACTATACGTTACTTTACAAAAGAAACCATTATCGGATGGAGATTTACTGATTCAAAACGCTTAAAAACTATAGAACTTTTTTCTATAGTTCTCTATAGTAAATTTTAATTAAGCAGGGTTTTTAAAATTGGATTTAAACGTCTAATTAAAATACGAAAATTTATGTGTATGTGTGTGATATACTGATGTAGTAATATATAGTAATGTGTCAATGTGACACGTAAATCGTTTATGTGTAAATCCTACTTACTATGTCTACTTACTATGTCCTTTATTTATTATCTAATCGTCTTTAGGATCCTCTTAATACAGATACAAAATATTTTATATATTTACCTGAAAACGAGAACATATAGTTTCCAGTTGTTGCTTCGTAACTTTCATCGGTCTTCGCGTCATGTCCATCGGTTGTTTGGCGTTGAATGGATAAGCGATACATCTAGATATGAAGACATAAAGCTGGATCCGAGTTTTCCTTTGTTCTTCTTCCCTCTCTTGCTTATCCTAAGGAAGAAAAAAATTCGTATCGCCGGAAATAGCGCATATTGTTAGAAAAATTATTGTCCGATTTATTTTCGTGAAAGAAATTGAATTAAGTAAAAGTTTCTCAATTGTTTCAACATTCGCAGTAAGAATTTTACTATTTCTAATATTAGATTTAATTAGTTTTTCTACGGAGAGAAGTACTCCGACACGTTATATATTTTCTTCATCACATTATTTATTTTATATCAAGTTTCACTATGCTTTTTAAACATCTAAATCCTCATCTACAATAATCAAGTTGTAACGCATGTCATATAACGATGCGTCTAAATTATCGAGTCGAACACCGAGCCTGCGTCCACATTCAAAGATTTGATGTGAATTTATATTCATTTCGATAATGTGGATATAAGATCTCTGAAAATGTGAACGCAGGCTCGGCTCGCGGCTCGATGTTCTGCTCGATATTCTAGACTTTAAGAATGTTACAGAAGTTTCTAATACAATTGTTGCAGTTGCAAGAACTCTTATCGTAGAGAGTTAAGCCAACTTCAATTTTCTGCAATTGCGACAGGCGTGTCGCATGAGATTGGTCACTCGAGATAATAGTATCTTGTCGTCAGTGTGAAAAAATCAACTTGAAGGGAAATAAATCAATTTTGCAATATTAATATTAATCATGAATTATTATTTAATATTAATTCTTATTTCTAAAGCTTAACTGCATTGATTTGCCAATACTAAAGTTAAATTATATTTTTAGACGCTAATCTCGCATCGGTTCCTTTTTGAAACATGGACAAACAACAATTATAATTTGTAATAAAGCTTTGTTTAATTTTATTGTATCACATTTTGATTTAGAAAATCCTGACCAAAAAGATGAAAAAAGTTTAAAATTTTCAATATCGTTTTATATCAAAATTGCGTGATTATTAGAAAAAAAATGTGTCAAACAAAGAATACATATTTAAATATTTATTTAATATACTTATTTGAGTTGACTTCATAACAAAGAGCTTTTTTTCGTTATCACAAGAAATAATAAAAGTAATTTAAAATATTTAAAATAAAAAAGTATATATATTGCGAGAGAATGTTCAAAGAATGTCGCCATCTAAATGCAATAAAATTAAACATTTGTTAAAAACATAAAATTCTGAAGACATAGATAATGTATGGCAGTTGAAATAGTAATTATGCACAATAAGGCCCTTTCCGAATTTCGATATTTTTCAGCTGCAATGTTAATAATAATCTTTATTATGACTCAGATAATGATAATCAATCGGGGAGAAATATATAATCTATCTATTTTTTAAATTTATTTCTAATATAGCGAGGTCCACTCCACCTTTCTCTTTGTTTAGAGATGCACAACTTTCCACGCGAAGCGACGTCTGCATTACATTCCCCTGCTTAGAAAGTCAAACGCTTCTAGGCGCTTTGGACCTCACTGACATTCTAAGAATGAATTTAGACACGGAGATAATTCGCGAAACGCACAATTTCTGTATAAGAAGTGTGTGTGGAAACCTCAAGAGTATTAATAATAATTTATTAATTAGCGTGATAATGATACAGACAGCGAATACGATTAAAATGCATAGAAAATTTGTTGATATTAAGATTATGATTATTAATTATACATATTAATTTAAGATTCTTAAATATATTTTAATAAATAAATAAAGTATTATAAATTTTGAAAAATTAAACATGTATTAAAATTTATTAGAGTAAAAAATAATTTAGACAATTATTTCACTTAAAAAAAATCAATTATATAATTATTAAAAATTAATTAAAAATTTATCAATTAAAATTTATCAATTAAGAATTATTTCTCTTCAGATCGTTCACTTGTCACACCGTGTGTCGGTGACTTAGCCAATCACAGCACAGCAAGTTTGGCGACATAAGTTTGCTGACATTTATTGATGATTTGCAAGTATTGTTAGTTGGCTCTGGTGAATTTTATTGATATTCTGTTATAGAAATTCATTTAGTGACACTCTTGCAACATGTGACAAATTTTCCTACATCATTACTATTCACAACATGCGACACAACTGTGCAATTATAGATATGTATTATGTGCAATTATAGATATGTATAGATAAGACTTAAAAAAAATACGGCAAGTAAAAAAATATTGGGAAGAGAAAGATATTCGTGGCCCTCGCATACTTGCAATTCCGCTTCTGTCTTTTCGCTGGCCACCGAAGGAGACGGACTAGTGGGTCGTTGAGCATAATTCGAGGCATCTTGAGCCGCGCTCATCGATGGCGACAGAGAGTTTCTGGCGCTGGTGAGATTGGGCACGTCCAGACCGGTCCCAGTGGTTTCCTGTGGTCCCATAGTGGCACGACTTCCGGATCCATGGGTACTTGCGGTGCTCGGAGCGCCCACGTGGTTTGGACCACCGGGCGAGGCGGTAAGGCTAGATGCGAGCGAACCAACGCTACCGGAACCTGGACCGTTTCCAATACTTCCGGGATGACGACGGGAACCGTGAGAGCTACTGCTCCCGGCACGGCCGCCGGCACTACCACCATGGTGTGTACTCTGATCCTCCTCACTTTCCTCCTCGGATGAGCTTGGGTCTATCATCGTTCAAAAAGAAATGCTCTAAGGGGTACGCACGCGGTTCTTGACCCCCCCCTCACAAGAGGTCCAGCCGCTTCACGTGGTCACGGAGCCGTCGTGTTTTACTACTTCCGTAGTGTTGATTACGCTCTTCTATAAAACTGAAATATATTATTTCTATTATTTTTTAAGATGTGCATCTATATGTATCTATGTATTGAGAAAGAGAGAGAAATCAGAATCGTCATTTATTAAACGTATAAGCATATAAATTATAAATATTATTACAAAATAAAAAGAATAATACAGTTACTACAATTAAAATATAAGATAGTAGTAAAAAATAAAGAAAAAAATAAATTTAATAAAGAGAAAAACAGAGAGAATTACTTATGCTATTTTTTAAAATATATAACGCATATACAGAGAATAATCGATAATAAAAACAAATTTGCAACACACAAAGTACTGTAATGAGATAATATAATTAATGAAACTAATAAGTTCTTTAAAGTTAGCACATTAAATTATATGGTTGAGAATTAGTGCGTTTTATAGTACGAAGTAAAACTATTCCCTTTCTCTTATACAAACCCGGATTATTTTAAATTAAGCGTTTAAATTAAATATAGCGAGTTTAATTATCTCGATTAAGTTAGGAATTTCATACTAATAAGTGTAAGGCAAATTATAGTTACTGTGTGCCAACGTTGTTGCGATTGTTTTCATTTTGTCTAACATAAGCGCGGCAATTGCGTATCAAATTTACTTGCAGGTTCCTACGCGCAATTTTCATCTAATCTTTCACGTAAAAGTACATATTCGACGCGAACTGTAGCTTGTATAATTGCAGCATACACAAAGGCGAAGAAAGCCATTTATCCCTTTACATTGTTATGCGCAAAACAGAAATTTGCAATGCAGCGTCAGATACGCTTTTCGTCATCACGAAAATTCTGAAAAGACCTGTCAAATGATTTAAGATCTATTCTTAATTCCATTTCTCTATTAATTTATTTATTCCTGGATCAAGAATCAGCCAATAAACCTTTAGCGAGCATTATATATTTAAAATATTTAAAATTTTTGTAAAGGCAGTGTAACGAAGAGATCAGTCCTAACGTGGATTTAATTCTAATAATCGAAGACATAATTGATGAATTTATCAGGATACTTTGTGCGCGTGTCTTTTGCGCATAGTACCTTATAATTAATCGTTTGAAAAATTTGCCGCGTCTTTTAAAATATTATTACATTGCTTCAGACAGGTTCAATCGGCTCGATGAAAATTTATAGCAGTGAGTGTGAAGCTTTTCCAAGAGAAGGAATATACAAATTATTATGCGACAGTAGAATTTAAAATATATGTTCTAAAATTAAAATTTAAAAGATAGCTTAAAATTTGAAGATAGGTATATAAAAACCTGTTTTCTATGACTGAACTAGTGTACGCTTTTGGAACTTAAAATGAGATAGATATATGTTATTTGGGGAAAGCGAAAAAGAGAATTTTATAATAGTACAGTCTAGTGCAGGAAAAAAATAATCCTAAATATCATAGAGTTCAGAGCAAAAAATGAATTTAAAATAATCATATTACACACACATTATTATTTCCATCACAGTTATTTAAAATGCAATTATAATCGAAATTATAACAGAACCATTATAGTTAAATTAAATGTCTTAAATGTCCTAAACATTCTAAAAATTTTGTACAATTGTATTTTTGTACGAGGTAATTAAAATTCATGCGTGTTGTAACTTGATAAAATTTTTCATATTTTTAATTTTAATCCATTTCATTAAAAACACTTAGTAAAAATATATTCGCTCAAATTAAATATCTGTCACTTGTCAAATATCTTTTTCCTTACAAACAAACTTATAGCAGAAAAGTCTCAAACAAATTTATTGACTTTTTCAATAGAATAAATACGTTCCCGTATTTATTGACAGCATCATACGCTCGCGCGTAGAACGATTCATGGGCTACTGGCGGTAAGCTTAATTGCATTTAATCTCTCCATACGCACGATGCAAGTCCATCGATAATTACATTGATCCTTTGATGTACACTTGTTCGTAGTATACAGTCTTTCGCCCACATTCTCGCGTGCGCGTGATACAAGTCATGATTTAAATTGTCTTCCTGCGAGGGACTCATTTTCGAACTGGTATCGGAAAAGCGCATCGATGTGTGAAAATGCAAAATATCTTTGAATGAAGTGTTCTTGCAAATATATTGTGGTGATGAGAAATTTGCGATAAAATCCGCGAGCTACCGCAAGGATACAACGAATCGATTGAATACATCGAAAGATATTAATTTTTATGTGATGTATTATCGAAAAAATTACTTTCATAAAAAAAAATTCTTCGATTTTTTATAAAATTGTTATTCATACTTTCCGGACTTGGCATTGGTGAATTACTTTTTATTTTCAAAATTGAAGCTGAAGGACAGGGATTCGACGTTATCAAGATTAGGAAAACGTAAAGGGATTATGAAACATTCCAACAATTTCTAGCACGTTTTGGAATGGCTGATGAAGAGCGCCAAATGATGTGTAGCTTTATAAAAATCCTATGTAGAATAATTGGTAATAAAAATTTATTTATGATACTTTCTGTTTTATTTATAAGCTCAGTTCAGAAACTTTTTTGGTCATACTATGTACAAAGAAATTAAATCAAAGTCAATACATAACAAATGTTTCGGCACATTTTTTGTGTACAAGGTCATCACAGAATTATTATGTAAAAATTAATCCATAAATCCAAGGAGAAATGGAAAATTTCAAAGCAAAATATTGTCACTTTATGATTGCATAGCCAAAAAACGATCAAGTCTCTAATGATTCCGGATTAAACAAATACACAAATACAAAACAGAGTTACAATCATAATTTGAAAAATTAATAATAATCAAAAAGAAAATAAAAAAATTAAAAGGAAAAAGACAGATGCCAAACAAAGCAACGTTATGATAATTGATTATTAAAAAAATGATTGTCTTTTTTTTAATTACTCTCTTTTTCATTATTATTAATTTTTTCTTGTAGTTGTGACTTCGTTGTATTTATGTGCCTAAAAATGACCTAAAAATTTGCCGAAACCTTTGTATATTGACTTTGAAAGTATGTTGATTTTGATCTAATTTCTTTATATTTTTATTTGTGCACCGCTTTCTGCACTCGCCTTCTGCCTAACTCGAATTTACTTTTTTTTAAATATCATTTATTAAAAGTAAATAATAAAAGCAAATAATATTCATTAAATCAATGTCTTGGAAATAAATAAAATGAAATTAAAATTGTATCTATTTCGTCTTCTATATACAAAATATATTTTCTCTTTTTTTATTTCAGTATATCTGGGACACGTTTCTTTCTTTCTCTCTCTCTCTCTCTCTCTCTCTCTCTCTCTCTCTCTCACTCTCCACGATAATTATTAAATTAATGTCTAATTCTTATCCATAGATCTTATAACATGGATACGTCTTATGCCTATAATCAGGAGATCGAGTTGACAGAGAGTATATCTTCTATCCTTTTATGAGACTGAGACTATTACACAAATTTGGACGTAATATATCATTTAAATATGTATAATTTTGTTTTATTATATTTTAAAACATAACCATTAAATTCATTATATACTAACAAATGAAAAGAAATATTGCCATTCTTCCTCCAATACACAATACATCACATGTATCATTTTTGCAAGACTTCAATTCAATTATAACCTGTCGGTTAAAATGTCAATGCGTGATATATACTTATTTGAAATTGTTCATCATTTCTTATACGTCATTTCGAGCGTGTCGTATACGTACAATAAACGCTAGAAGATACAACGCATTTACTATCTAACGGAAAAGGCACATCCACGTTATAAAGTGTTCTTATCAATCTTAAAATTTCATCTATAACATCCTGTAATACTAGTTAACAAGTCTAATTCATTTGTTTTCAAAATAAATTTTTACCGAATTAAATAAAAAATTAAACTGGCACAAAAAAGAATTTAAACATTTTAAGTGATTTGGATAGCATGAAAAGATTTATCTTTTTTCTTTATTCAATTTCATTTGTTAAATCTGAAAATCGTAATCAAAATAATTTTAGTATTTAGTACAGGAAATATAATTTTGCAACACATTTTAACAGAAAAAAGCAATTAATTTTTATTATTTTCGATTCATATCTACGATAATTTCTCTTTGTTTTCATAAAAATTATTTATTTTAAATTAAAATCAATTGTTACTAAAGTCGTGATTTTTACTTGTGCTACAAAATATAAGATTTCGTAGTGAAGGTTACATTATCTACATTATTATGTCGAAAGTGTTCATAAAGTAGAATACTAAAGATCTATTTTTTTTTAGCTGAATTTTTTGTCTCCAACGTGGAGAAAAAAAAAATGAATGCAAGAAATTCAATTAAAAAGAATAAACTTCACATATTGAATTAATGGAACTTAAAGAATTGCATATCCCACACACATACTGAAAAAAGAAATATATAATATCAAATACATAAAATTAATATCGAATATTACATCCTTCTTAAAAACGTTAATTTTCTTAAAGAGTTTCGCCTAGTCAGAAGTTTTGAAAAAATTGTCTTTTCAAAATCACATTTTTTATACATATATAAATTATATAATGTGCTATATGAACTTGAAACAAATGACTTCGTGTAAATTGAAAAATATTTAGTGTAAATGCATTTAATAATAAATGCATTTAATAATAAATGCATTTAATAATAAATGCATTTAAAATCTTTAACGAATTTTTTTCAAAACTATTTTTTTAAATACAGTACGCAATTACGGCTACCAAAATTCACTGTCAGTGCTAAAAATGTATAGCATATGTAATGTAAAGACTATAGATTTTCAGCGCTGACAGTGAATTTTGAAACACAGTCTAAGATATCTAAAAAAATAGCTGTATCAATCTATCACTAACTTTGTCTTTTTTAAACATCAAAACCTAACCTTAGATAAAAGAATCTGTATGCAGTATCCGCAATAATTTAATATTACTGTGGACTTATTCCTTTGCTTTTCTTTGCTTTTTCTTCATTGTAGTCACATTTGGCAAGTACTTCCTCACAATAATCTCTTCACAAAGTTTCTATAGATTTTACATAAAGGAATTTTTGTTCAACATTCTCAAATAAATTGCATAAATTCGCCATTTTCCAACATTTTATCTGGTCCTTGTAGTTCTCATATACACAATTTATCACGTTAGCATAACATCATCAATATGTAAAATTCCACTGCGTGTAAAAATACTAATTCGTGTAAAGTTTGAAAAAAAAATTCGGTTGACGAGCGACGTGTCGTAGGACTTAAATGCGCAGAAGCCGTCGATAAGAAACTTCCGGCTGGCGAAGCGAAAAAAGCTATCCGTGAGAGAAAAAAACTAGAAAGGGAAAGAGAAAGAAAAAAAAGATATGGAATTCACGATCATCGAGTTCTGACCTGCAATCAGATTCAATCTCGATTGAAGAGAAAAGAGAAATACACGTGTGTGCGTTTTCTTCCTTGTCTCTGGAATTTTTCCAGACGCGACAATCGATTTTCGCGTGCAATGTCGAGCGTTCTCAGTACGAATGCGAAAAGCGAACTGGAACGGAAGAAAGACGTGCGGGCCGTCACAGAGCACACATATCGATTGTCGCCAACAGTCCATCTCACTTCCTCTTTCTCCTATTTCTCTTTCGAGCTGGATATCCGATTCACTCGCGCAACGCACGCGTGTGCACAGCACCGTATTAACGGCGCAGCGGCAGGCGGGCGAATAAAATTGCTACGGATCTGGAAAATTGAAGGAAATTAAAGAACATCAAAAAAGTTTAAGAAATTCCAAAATGATTTTCGAATCTTTCAAACGCGAAGAGAATTAAATGGCCTTATAAGCGATTACATTGTACAAATTGTCAAATTGTCTAAGAATTATGTTAATTTAATTACTTTTGATTTATATAGGCATATTTTTTTAACTATAATATTGACATTACTATTGTTTTCTTTCAGATTGTTTTTCTCTGCATTTATCTATCGAGATCACAGCCATCTGATTATTCTGCAATCCTTGTTGCAACAATCATCAGATTGTTTTTTAATGTCAGTAATAAGAAAAAAATTATAATATCTATATATTAATATCTATATATCATAAAATCTGGAAATATTTCGTTTGTTTAATTTTTTCTCTTCAACAGATATTGAACACTCCTTGAAATTCCAAGAAAAAAAATACCCTAAGAAATGGTAAAAATCTCAATTTCGAAATCTTTTGTCTTTTCAGCATAAACTCCACTTCACAGATACATATTGCGTATACTTTAATCCTAGTAAAGAATTTTCAAATCAGTAACAGAGGAAAAAAATAATTATTATATGATTTATCAGTAATACAGACGACTTTAGGTCACCATAAAAGTAAAATTATTTGTAATTAATGATCGATGTAATTTATGATCGTTTTATTTATGAAGTTACAAAAATTCATATACAAATTGAAATTTATAGGAAAAGGAAAAACCATTATAAGTAAAAAATGGCACAGCGGTTTTCAATTAAAACCTAAAAATCAATTAAAACCTAAAAACTTTAGAAACATAAATATAAACTAAAAAGTATTTTCTATCAAGTAATATAGCAATTTTTATAATATTTACGATTTTACATTTAAAACGTATTATGGAAAAAATAAAAATTAAATATATACAAATGAATCAATTTATGACACTATGAACGATATAATATTTTCGATAATGTAGTCACTATTATTGAAATTATGCAATATGCAACGAAAAGTCATAAGAATTTTATTTTCGCATTTATAAAATTCGTTTTTAGCTAATTTTGTATAGAAACAAATTTTAGATATAAATTATAAATTTTTATTTCTTTAATTATCTAAACAGATCAAATTTTTATCAGAATTAATAAAATGTAACAGTTTCTAAAAAGTAAGGGGTGTTTTTAGGAAATTTACACATGTCGGTATTGACTTCCTTTATGATTTTATGTATGAGTTGCAATTCTGTTTACGTGTGAATGTATATCTTTAATAATAGGTCCCAAAAATTCCTACTATAATTGTATTTTTACATAAAATTTTTTTCCGTGCAAAGTACATCCAACATGTTAGAGATGCGTGTTTGTTACTACTATCAATTGACGTAAACTGAACCCTAGTTTAAATGTAGATAAACGCTTGTAAATTATAATCCAGACAATACATGAACATCCTATGTACGATGTTAGTCGTTCGAACGTCTACTGGACGTCCGTTTGTCACAACTTCAGGCTATATTGAATACGGACCTATATACATCTTATGGACGTCTAAATAATGGAACGTTCAAAATCGGATATATAATGAACTTCTATTTTGTATATATAAATGTGCAGATGTAAAACAGACATAAAATTGATGTCTACAGAATGTCCTGTGCTATCTGAAAATATTTTTCGATGATAAAAATGAGCGGGTTAGGTAGAAAACGAACGGAAGCAGATTACGTAATATAACGCGAAGTTCATCAAATTAAAATACTAATCCCGCATGTATAACCCGCATGTAGATATGGATATTAGTACGAGCGATTAACTTATCGGATTGTGTAAACACGATCTACGGCGTAAAGTTTCGAAATAGTAATGAGCGAGGGAATGAAGAAGGGAAGAGATGGATCCGGTGCCGCAATCGCGACGCAACCGCCAAACTTATACGCGAAGAAATCGATAATCGGCTACGTGTATATGAACATACATGTGTCTTGTAGCATTCGACAGTTGGTAATTAGCGGTATGCCATCACTGCATTTTATTTCAAGTTATAGATTCGCAGATGTAGATCGGAGTAACCTAACATTCATGATATAAAGAAACACAGTAGTGTCGCTGTGCTTGTCTTAGCGCCGAGACACTATCGTCTCGTGATAACAAAATTTATGTTTATTTAGAGATATTTTGAAGCACTATTTATTAAAAAAGAAATTTTCTCTCCCTCTCCCCCCCCCTCTCTCTCCAAAATGTCAATATTTAAATTAATGATACTAGCGATTTGCAAGTGAAATTACGTGAGATTTATAAGAGATCAATTATATCGAGTTCCCTCCAATATCGCTTAATTTTACTAATTACCCGTGTATTATTGGCACATTTTCTGCGTTCCATCAACTTTTTGAACTTCAATTTAAACGAACGGTTATACAATCAAGAATACTATGGATACAATAAACACAATGTATTATATGTTCGTATCAAGTACTTATAGAAGATTTAAACATAACAGCTACAAGGTGTATCAGATCCAATAATTTTATTAGATTGCATTGAAAGCCGCTATTTTTTGTGTTTTTTTGAGGATTTATTTCAATAACAAAATGTATGAATATCTCAATTAAAGTATTTGCCGTTGAAAACTATGACTTTTTCCCACTTTTCAGAAGTTGAATTCCACGACGAAAGAATATCTTTGAGCTAATCCATTTAGCAACCCAATTTTCAATTTCGCCGTAATTACGGAAGTGTATATCTTCCAAAGCGTGTTGCATCAATCAGAACAAACAATGTCAGGTCCAGAGAATACGCTGGGTACTGGAGAATCTTCCATTCGAACTTCATTAGTGTTTGTTTTACGGTTACATGGGACTGAGCGTTATCATGAAGAAGAATCGCTTTTCGGTGATTTGATGAAATTGATAATCGTTTTTACATCAAATTATTATTCAAATGCTTCAATTGTTGATAATGTTCGGCAGAATTATTTCGTTCAGTTTTAACAGTTTATAATACACGACACCCTCCATATCTCAAATACAGAACATTGCTTTATGATTATGGATATTTCGCTTTGAAATGATATTGCTGGTTGGCTAGGATCAACCCATTTTTTGCATTTCGGGTTGTCAAAATAGATCCAATTTTCATCGCCAGTCACGATACGCCGCAAGAAACTTCTTTTTATGCTTTGCAAGCAAAGAAAATGAAATGTTTAAACGATTGGCAATGGCCATTTTCGGTCAATTCATGTAGAAGCCACTTTCCTTTTTTCTGAATTTTTCTCATGGCATATAAATGATAATTGAAATCGTGAAATCGTTAATTTATTGATTTCGATCTGTAAAGCCAATTCTTGGAGTGTCTGAGCAGGGTTTTCTTCCGATAGAGCTTGCAATTGTTCATCTTCGAACTTTTTCGATTGACCATTGTTTGTCGTGAACGTCACAATCACTTTTGAATCGTCGAAATCAATCTCTACATACTCTTTCCCATAGAGCAGATTCATCAAGTTTCCGCAAGCAATCGATGAGTTTCAACTGCATTTTTTTTTCAAATCAAAGTAATGTAGAAATACACGTCGGAAAAACAACTTATCGCGTTCCATTTTAATTCGGATTATAGAAAAGCATATGTGTAAACAAAGGATGGCATTTGTTGATTGTATTTTAGTGGGAAATGTCCACACTTCAAAATGACAAGTAACAGATGTCTTTAACCACAGCATACGCAGCTAGAGTCATCTAGACGTGAACAATGGCTTTCAATGCAATCCTCTAATAGTTGTGATGTCCGGCTGATAGACCTTATATAGGGTGTCCCAGAATAACCAAATATTTTGTGCATAGGTAGAGCGAACTAAACTGTCGAAAAGTCCTCTACCATGTTACAATTTTCGCAATAGTTAACAAAATATTAGTTACTAAAAATCATCAAATATTAGTCTTTAATAATTTTTACTCAAGTACTATCAACTTTACAGAAAAACAGCAAAAGACAAAAATTGTTTATTTTCTTCTTATAAAGCGCTAAGAATTTTTTCAGAATTTTTTATCAATCTTTTGGTACTGTATTTTCTTATTGGTAATTATTTTTACCAATATAAGAAAATGCGATACTAAAAAATTCCGAAAAAATTCTCAGAACTCAAACTCCATGAGAAGAAAATAAATAATTTTTTCTCTTGCTGTTTTTCTGTATGTTGTAGTACTTGGTAAAAAATTATTAAAAATATTTAATTAATATTTTTAATTATTTATAATTTTTAATTATTTCTTTCTATTTAAAATTAAATCTTGAATTTTAAAGCAGATAAAAAAATTTTTATATGTCTAAGATTTATAAATTTTAAAATTAATGAAGATAAGAAAATAATTTTATAAATTATAATATTAATAATAATATTAAATTATAATATTAAAGCATTTTTGTGTTTTAGATATATTTCTAAAATCTTAAAGATGAATAGATATCACTGAGAAATTGATTTAGTTTAATCAATATTCTTTGAATATGGGCAAATGGTTAATGCAATAAAATAATTTAATAGAAGCAAAACATTTGAATATTATAACATTTTACTCATTTTTGATAAACAAGTTTATCATATGTTAATCAGAAACAATTAAAAATGTTACAATAATCAATTGTTTTGCTTTAACTAAAACATTAACGAAAGATTTGTTAGTCCATATCCAAATAAAAGATTAATTGATTTAACTAAATGAGTTTCTTAGTATAATAGTAAAATAAATTGGTCAATAAGAAAAATTAAAAAGAGCGATTAGTTTTATCATAGTAATCAATTGACATAACGCTAAATGTAACTCTCTTATTATCCAGTTATATGTTTATAATAATTTTTTAAAAACATTACTTTTCTCAGAAATATTATTATCATCTGCGATGGAGGTGGCACTTCGCCCGATGATAGAAAATGCCATGTCAATCGAATTTCCAGGCATATGCCAATGCTTTCAGCTCGACATTAACGGTCTCCTTTAGCTCATGTGCTTATTAAATATGGTATACATTGATCCGCTTATTATCATAGCGCACGTTACTTTCATCAATCCATGGCAATTTTCGCGGACGACGAATTTTGTCGCCTCTTCTATGTTTCCGTTTATCTTTGTCAAAATAGTGCATGTTAATTTCCTTTTTAACGCGAACGTTATTTGCAGAAAAAATATAAAAAAGAGAATAGAAGGGGAAGAAAATTGTGAGTTATTTTGAGTACACGAGAATATACGATAGATCGATTATTTCCAGGATGATACTGCACTTCTTCCTGTCTCTTTTTATATAGCCGAATTTTTACATTTGAATCAAGGCAGAATAGGAGAGATAAAGTTAGATCCGATTGTAAAACCCACATTATTTTTATACGTTTACACGAGGTCACGGTTTTTATCAAGATTGAACCAGTACGTCATAGACTACTATCTGTATCGAACTGTGCGAAGGAATAAATAGATTGATTTTTATCGGTCTATTTACCAGCATACCAGCGTACTTCATATTGTGCTACGTCAGTTATGTTTTCAATTTTAAAAGTTTAATACCGACTAATTAGATTTTCTCGCATTATTTATATACAAATTCAAAGTCTGCAACAGCAAATATTAGCTTGCTCGTATGATAAAAAATTATACATGATCTATAATAAATATTTAGAAATTAATTTTTTGATAAATTTAAAGTTTATGCACTTATAATAGAAAAACAGTCACTTTAATGTGAGTAAACAAGATTTTATACATATTAAAATGATAATTATATACTTCATATTTATTTTTTTATAATTAATAGCGGTTAAAATTTAT
>Ga0157364_1002885_pt1 | contig 16418 bp, 9 predicted proteins | sample AttsexASBM2_FD_111476 | JGI IMG/M metagenome (GOLD analysis project Ga0157364, IMG submission 111476) | Fungus gardens microbial communities from leaf cutter ant in Ribeirão Preto, State of São Paulo, Brazil - Atta sexdens ASBM2 | ecosystem: Host-associated > Fungi > Mycelium > Unclassified ...
AAATATGGTCTTTATAATGGAACAAACAACTTCCCTATTTTTTTCCACAAAAAATTTGTAAAGTTAAGGAGCATTTATACTGGCCATAATTGTATGTCGACTGTAAGAAAGGGATACTCGACTGTAATTAATCAATTATTACAGATTACGGCACACGATCACAGCCAGTATAAATTCTCCTATAGATTTCGTTTTAACGTGTCTAGGAATATACTCCTTTAAACATATATGACGTAAATACACATGAGATAAACACGACCTTTCCAATATACACGAAATATACACTTTCCTATTATGCACAATGGAAAATCCATTGTTTTCTATTTCATATTTCGTTTCAATTTTTGTTTATGATTTTGCAATAAAACATTTCTAGCAAAATTTCATATAACATTTTTTTTTTTTAATTTCCACTTGTAGAATGCTCCTGTAGGTTTGTTCGTTAAATCCTGAGACACTGTATAATTTTACAAGGCGTATAAAATAAATAATCTTTATGTTACAGTACTACGATATCAGTGCAAAAAGTAATTACAACTTTGAGAAACCTTTCCTATGGTTAGCGCGCAAGTTGATTGGAGATCCAAACCTCGAATTCGTCGCTATGCCTGCGCTGCTGCCACCGGAAGTTACTATGGATCCACAATGGCAGCAACAAATTGAGAAAGATCTTAAAGAAGCTCAAGAAACAGCATTACCAGAGGATGATGAAGATCTTTAGTTTATTTAACACATTGGGGATGGTCTTTACAGAGAGTAAGGCCTATTATGCGGGTGCTCCGTGGTCGTATCGCGCACTCGTACATCTTCATAAAAGTCGAAGATTCTTTCTTTAAGAAAAATATAATTTACATGCAATATTTAGTTCGATGCTTTATGCTGGGCACCCAACTTCTGTGAATTTGCATGTTACATGTATAGCCTTAAAGACGGGTCGCTTAAATACGTTGTAATACGGAATGCGCAACATGTGTGTGATTGTGTATGCGATGTGCACTTGAATGTCTAGATTTTATAAAATTCTTATGTAATAATGGTGATATATTATCACGTAAATTAGAAACAGAATAAAGTAATGGTGAAACTGCGGAAATGACTTGTGATACGAATTCATAGAACCCAGCTAATTGAAGCTGATACAACGTAATATAAAACAACCAAAAAAGAATTCATTACATTTTCAGATTCGCTCGTTTGTATAGATGTGCGTGCGTGCGTGTGTATGTACATATATACATAAGAAATGGAATTGTGTAAGGTGTGCTGTATATTAAACACACAATCACGCTAACCCACTTTAAGGCATATAAAAAGTAACATCATCTGTTTTTTATTTTTGTTTTATTTTCATACTTTCCTAACACAAAGTATAAGATAAAAACTGCCATTCTGAAACGGATAAAATTGTGAGCGAAATTGCTGTCAGGTTCAAATGTAGCAAATAGAATTGCACTGGCACCAAATGCGTCTTCTTGCAAATCCAGGTACATTTTCTGTAGCAATTGACTGTAGCAATCGGTCAATTGCTAAAGACGCTCGGTGCAAGTCACTTCAATCTCGCTATGATAGAACAAGATAACACGTTTGCTCTCGATTGAACGCAAACATAGTAAATCAGTATGCAATGATTAATTTACGAGAAAGAATCTTGCGATATTTACAAAATTAATATTAGAAGTCACTGTTTACATACTTAAGTATGGACAGCAAAATAAAACTGGACTGAAGTATCATTAAAAAAAACTAACTTATGCCATATAATACACTTTCTTGATAAAACTGCTTAAGAAACTTACTAGTGTATAAATTGAAAGGTACGAATGTTGAGAGAGCGACCATCTTTCGTGAGTAAGCATCCGTGGTGTAGTCTTCTATTTTAATAGAAAGAATGTTTCGAGATTGAAGTGAAACAGATTCGTAACCTGTTGCGTCTGTCCCGTTTCAACAAGGACTGTTTGCTATTTTTATAAGCAAAAGATGTATGTATGATTTGTTCAACTTAAATTATATGAATTGTTTTTTTTTTTACACAAGGAAATCCGTTCTGTGTTAGGAGTGTGAAATTGTTAACCTTTCCCTTTGAAATCCATTCCCATTAATCTGATAGAAATCTGATAGAAAAAATACATTACATGTAAATTACACTGCTGAATATCTAACATAGAAAGGAACTGGGAATAACACATTGCAACATGTATATTTAATTCTTGTATACTTCTAATAGTGTTTCATTGTTCTGCTTGAAGCAGATTGTATCACGCTGATGTATGAACTTTAATAAATTATCAAACTGTTTTTGAAGCTATAACGCCTTCAGATTTATATTAATCCGTGTAATCCATTTTACTAATTTAATGGTTTGTTTATTTAAAACTTGTACAATATTTTTGCGTTGTCTACCAACGCAGATACATGAAAACTGAATAAGGAATGAAAGCAATACTCTATAAACACACACAGAATAGCCTACGTAAAGTGTTACAAACTATTATCTCTGAAAGTATATATCAAATGAAAAATGTGTATTTAGACAAGTTTTATGACTTTGAGGGGGACATAAGATGGAACTATTGGTTTGACTTTAGGTGACCTTGTCAAAGTCAAGGTAAAGTAACTTTAAAATTTTTAAATAGAATCCTCCATTTTTATTATTAAGGCTTGAAAGTTACAATATTGCTAGCATTAACATTTTATCTAACGATTTGAAAAGTACTTCATGAAAAAATATTTTATTATAATGTTTTGAAAAGCTCTTGGGTGTGCTACAAGAATATATAATGAAAAGTGGAGAATTTCATTTAAAAAATTCAAATTAATTTTGCCCTGACTTTGCCAACATCAAACCAATAGCTCCATTTTATGTCCCCCTCGAAGTTAAAAATTTTTGTCTGAACATATTTTTCATTTAACATATACTTTTAGAAATAATATAGATAGCTTGTAACACTTACAAGGGCTATCCTGTGTGTGTGTGTGTGTGTGTGTGTGTGTGTGTGTATATATCTTAATAACTGAATTGATATTTGTTCTTCGTTAATGAATAAAATTATACAATTTACAATGTAGCGAAATGCGTGCTTTAAATACATAATTATGTATCCATTATTATATTATCTATAATGGTCATCTATCTTGCGCATCTTATCAAACTTTCAAACTAAGCTGATTTATATTTTCTTTATTATACACACAATTCTGCTTTATTTTGTAACAAATATTTATTGAGTCTAATTTCGTTGCGCTTTCTTGTCCTTTTTCAGTATCTTTTTGCCCTCGAGAAGATCATGTCGCTCTGAGTCCGTAAGTGATTTCAGAGTGTTAGTGATTACACCAGTTCCTAGAGTTACCGCTCCATCTCGTAATGTAAAACGTTGTCCCTTCTCCAATACCATTGGTCTTATCAACTTTAGTACGAGTCTGCAGTAAAAAACAATGAATATAGAAAAATTAACGTAGAAAATAATAAAATTCTTGAAAAACAAATATCTTACGTGCTATCTTCTCCTGGCATGGCTAAATCCTTTCCCATTATCGAACATTGCGCTGCAACATCCCACGTTCTACAAAACATCTGTAATTGTATCATATTCGCAATCGGTTTTTTCCTACCACCTTCTTGTTTACTCAACAGGTACACTTGTGCTTCTATGTGATCATACGCCTTCATAGAGCCAGGTTTACACATTATCATGCCTCTTTTTATTTCATCTCTTTTTAAACCTTTCACTAGAGCACCAAGTTGATCCCCAGCATGAGCTTCCTCTAATATTTGATGGAACATTTCTATACCTGTGACTACGCTTTTGAAAACTTTATTATAACCAATAAACTCGCAATCCGTCCCTTTCTTCAGTTTACCACGCTCTAGTCTACCAGTAACCACGGTACCTCTACCAGGAATAGAATATACATTTTCTACTGGAAGTAAGAAGGGTTTATCCAGTTCTCTCAATGGAGTCGGGATATGTTTATCTACTGTTTCTAACAATTGCAGAACAGTCTGTGAACCTATTTCAGGACTTTTTCCTTCAAGTGCGCAAAGCGCACTACCTTTTACTATTGGAATATTATCGCCATCGTAACCCATTTCAAAAAACAACTCTCGTACTTCCATTTCTACTAATTCTACCATTTCTGAATCAGCAGCATCGACCTTGAAAATATTGAATAAAATTTTAATACGTTTATTATTTGACCCTTGCTGCTTTCGCTTATATTATATTATATAATAAAAATAAACACCTTGTTAATAAACACAACAATATGCTTGATACCAATTTGTTTAGCAAGAAGCAAATGCTCTCTAGTTTGTGGCATTGTACCATCCGTGGCAGCGACGACCAGTATAGCGCCATCCATTTGAGCAGTTCCTGTTATCATATTTTTTATGTAATCGGCATGACCTGGGCAATCTGTATGTCCATAATGACGATTTTGCGTTTGATATTCAATATGTGCGACATTAATGGTAATGCCACGAGCCTTTTCTTCAGGAGCATTATCGATCTCACTATATTCCTTAGCTTTTGCTAATTGCTTCTCAGACAAGACTATTTATAAGTTTCTGTTAATTTATGCCTTCATTTATGCAGATAATCATCCTATAAATAAATAAATAAATACCTTTGGTAATAGCTGCTGTTAAAGTGGTTTTGCCATGATCTACATGACCTATAGTGCCTATATTGCAATGTGGTTTATCACGGCTGAATACCTTCTTTTCAGCATAGAATCTCTGACTGGTAACAGTTGGAAGAAATAGCTGATTGTTTTGACGACATTGCTAAAAAGTATAAGATATAAAATTAAATGTAATCTATTTAGCAAGAAATTATATCATTTCTATAACATCTATAATGAGTGCATTTCGATATACAGGTATATATACTGCCAATATTAAAATCTATAATTTACATTACTATACATTACTATACATTTTCATATTGGCAGCATATATCAAAAGATGGCCAATATATGAACGTATTTATGTTAAAGACAGTAAATTAATGAAATATAAAAATAAAAAAATTAGTAAAATCAACTATATACAGAGTGATGCATTTAAAGTATTACAAGTATTATCCCTGAAAGTATTGAATTAAAAATAAAAAATGTTCAAACAAAAATTGAATGATTTCAAGGAGGATAATAATGATAAAACAAAAAAAAATCAATTTTTCAAAGTCGAAAGATCACTACATTATTCTGTGTATAAGAGTATTAAAGTACACATATTAAAAAAATTAATTACAAGATGTAGTACTTTATTCTAGCACATAAAATATTAAATATCTTATATATAGTAGATACTATTTTTTTGATAAACATATCTTAATACCTTTATGCACAAAATAATGAAATAAATCAATTGATGTAAACACAGCTGCTTTTAAAAAATGATATGTTGTTACACAGCTTGTAACACTTTAAGGGCCCATATGCCTCATTCCATACATATTTTAACATATAATGTAAAAACATCATGATTTTTATTAAAATTGAAAATTATTGATCAAAGCAGTGCTCATTTACAAAATTTCATAAATAACAATTTAAGAACCAATGTATAAAAAGTTCTTAAGCTGATTCTACAATGAGTTGGTAATGAATCCTAAATCTTATGATGGTTCTACAATAAATTATTAGTAATAAATTAGAAATCAGAAAAATTGACCAATTATAGTCGAATGTGAGAAGAGTAATTGATTAACTTTAATTTGTCAATTTTTAGCTTCTGACTTCTGATTTATTACTAATAGCCTATTACAGAATATGTAATTGTGTGATTGCTGTACCACAAATTTTTCGAGGCTGTTGATTGATTATGGAATAGAGAGATCCAGGGCTCACTATCCTGTACACATTGTTATATGACAAAAACACATAAATGAAATAATACTCTAATATTCGTATTTATAGTCAGGCCTTATATTTAAGGCTTTCTTAAATTTATCTTTATATATTCTATGAATTATTTCATTGGTTGCTGAGCATCTAAAGATAAATTTAAGGAAGTACAAGGTCCGATATGAATACAGGCATAAGACTACCAATTTTCTTAAGATTGGCCAAATTCAACTTTTTTCCTTTCTATTATATTAGTTGAGTTAAACAATTTGTTCTACAATTAACTTGCTAAAAATCATCTATTTAGATTAAGACTGTTTAATACTTAAGATTTCCGACTATCAACTTATTATAGAATCAATATTATGAAAAAGAGAAGAAGAAATAGTGTTAGCATTATGCGATTATTGAGAATCGAATTGTTGACCACAAATCCAAAGAGTTAAGGGATTGTTCATGACAACCATTCACTTACACATTTTAGCAGTTGCTTTGCGAAGATAATTTGCTTGAGAGTTTGTTTTAACACTGAAACAGAAAGATTTGCGTGATGAAAAACAAGCATTTTATTACTATCGGCACTTAACCTTATTTCTTCTGTAATGACAATCGTATATAATAACCGGTTTAAACATTTCAGTAGAAAAAATGCTAAAACGATCGGCGAAAATTCGCCTTAAAATTCTGTTGCTATCGTGAACATGTTTTGTATTAGGTATTTTGCACTTACCGGGATTAAACATCACCCTTGAGGAAATAAGTGCCATGTTTCTTTGTATGGTTAGAAGTACTAGAAAATAGAGACGTGCTAAAGCAGGGTGACGGTAACCAATGTTACCAATCTGAAGCGCTAAAAAAATCCAATATTCAATGCTTTTCAACCATTTCCAATGTGAAGAGAGGAAAATGTGTTGACTAAAGACTTTGGATAATATCTAGATATTTATCACCAATTTAATAATTAGGGAATTTAGAAAGATATTACGAATCAAATGTTTCTCATCATCACATTATGGCTTTTTTGTTTTTTAAATTACTTTATTTGAAGTATAAAAGAGTATAATGTAGAGTTAATTAAATATTAAAATCTCATTTTATTTTTAAATTTAACAGCTAAACAAAATACTTATTTTTTTGTATATATTATATATATATTGTATATATATCGTTTACATTTTTATATATTACACAACAAATAATGATTTATGAAAACATTTTAACATTTTAGAAGAATAACTTATCTCATTTATGGACGTTTAGTATAATTAAATATATATATATATTGAGAGAAAGTGTTATTTAATATAGTTATGTATAAGATTTTTTTATTCAGATTTAATTAAATTTTGAATTTAAGTTACAAAATATACAAATAAAGTATTTGTTCATTAACAAAATATAATTTATTTTAATATTTATATTTTATATAAATATTAAATGTTAAGAGTTAAAACATTATTAAAATATGACAACAGAAGATAAATAACCGCATTCGAAAAAATACACGTGAGTTTATACATTTATAAACGATTTAATAGCTTTCAATTTAATTAGTAAATTTTTATTTTATTTGATATTCTATTTTATATATATATATATATTTATATATATTTTATATATATGTTACAAAGTGTTAATGTTAATTCAGCGAATGTATACACTTACTGTAGTCTGCTGTAATCAATGTATACATTTACTATACATAAATGTATACATTGACTAGTACTATACTTACAGATGTATATACATTTAAGTAACTAAAGTTAACATTTTAACTATGACATATATATATATACAATCGTACATATTATAGATATATGGTTTTATGATTTCTACTTCTTTTCTGTCATAAAGATGAGGAATATACAATTTTATTATTAATTATTCACTTGTCTCAACACGTTTAATTTAAATGACTTAATTAAAATTCGTCTATTATTTAAAATTCGTTTATTATTTAAAATAAATGTTGCAACGAACAACTTACGTATTATTAACAATAATACTATATAAATTTTTTATAACATTTACAATCATAATCGATAGTAAATTGATTAAGAAAAATTGTATATATATTATACTTAAGTGTGATAAAATGTATATTTATATACATAGGATAGAAAAATATGGGCATATTGGCGTCTACGCAGACGTAATGATTATAAATACTGTTGAGGATTCATAAATTCTCGCACTCGCCCCTGTTTCTCTCGTTGTTCGCTTCTCAAGATGATGGCGTTTGACGGCGTTCGCAGGGCGCCGCGCCGCGGCATCCGTACTTGTGAGACGAAGTTGACGTCATCAGCGCGTGCGCGCCGCGTTGGGACGGCACTGCAGAAGCAGGCGAGTTCGCGAATGTATCGATTTTACGATCGTGCCTCTCTCACGGTGCCAGTGCGTCCGTCGTTTCCTTTAGTTTTTTAGTGGACGTACACGTTGTACATGGATAAAACCGTGAATGGGATTACCCGCTAGACACGTCACTCCGTACACCGCCCGCTGACTCGCAACTCCTCGTCATCCTTCACCATGACCAAGGATAGATTAGCAGCCCTCGTCGCGGTGAGTGACTACTCTTGCTAGTTCGTCGCTCTTCCTCTCTCTCTCTTTCTCTTTTTCTCTTTCTCTTTCCCACTCCTTGTACACGATGCTCGGAGCTGCACCGTCGGCATACGTGTGTATCATCATCGTCGTCGTCGTCGTCGTCATCATACACGCGTGACTCACGCCCTACGACTCGACCGTAAAGATAGTGTCACTCACTCGGCACACAGACTCGTTGCGAGTCCAAGCAGTTGCCAAGAATCACCGAGGAGGCACAACCGGTGGATGACAGGCGTTCATCTGCTCGCCCACGCTCGCCTCGGCCCACCTCAACGAGCTGACAGGTGTTCGCACTCGGAATGACCATCGGTCATTATATCGCGATGCTAATGTTCGTTGTCATCGCGGACCATCAAGCCGGTGGGTCCATGGCGACTATGGCCGACCTTGTCATTTATTGGCGGCACACCGATGAATGAAGAATATATTCTCATTGTCGTATCGTGAGATCGGCAATGAGAATATATCGTGTCTGCCTCGACGAAAGTAGCTCCTGATGTTGTTTGGCAGGATGACGTCTACGTTCATTCACGCCACGATCGGTATGGGACGTACCAACCTTCCGGAAGTTAACTGGATTACTTTTTGTCAATGTCGTATTATTTCATTAAAATAGAACGGGTGATCAGCTTTATGAGCACACCTTGTTTCATAGAGTTTCACTTTTAAGAAGCTCGTATATGTTTGTAGTGTCGGAAGTTATATTCATTGAGTTGACGGTCGGTTTAAATCTTCACTAATCGCATGCCTATATCGAGGAGGTTTCCCAATGGTCTTTCAACGAAAACTGCATTATTCCATGCTCCAAATTGAGGAAACTTTCTTGCATCGGAATATTTTCGACAATTATTTATCATATCATGTCGTAGAACCGGAATTAAAAAGTACTTGTGGACGAAAAATTCATGTCTGTTATTTGTCAGCTTCAATAGATTAACGCAACGAATATTCCGAACTGAAACGAATGTCGCTCTATGAAAAGCTTAATCGTGACTACGCACGTAGTACAATGCAACGAAATTCGTCACTTAAATGCGGCGCGATTGCACTTGTCGAATATTCGAGCACATTGTGTGGAGCCGGCTTCGAAATTCGCCAAGATTCACGCTTTAATTGATAACGCTATCATTGTTACGTCAACTTGTCAATGATATCGTTGATGACGTGACGAATACGCAGTTTACTCCTTCGTGTTTTTCATGAAAGCATATCGATTGAATCAAAATACGAATCCACCGATATCGGATAAAGATATTCATGCAATATCGTAAACATCGCTGATGAATGAATGGAAATAAATAGTGACATGTAAAATATGTGTGATATCCTTCATTGGAAATCTTGAAGAAATTATTTTTGTCGAATTGTTAGAATTCTATGTTATATACATATATTTAAACATTTAAAATATTGTCCACAATATTTTTTTCATTATCACCATACAATTTTTCTTGTAAAACTTTTACAAGTTATGTCTAGACAAATATATCTACATATGATACAGTATAAATATTATACCTCTGAAGAAACAGTAGAATTTTTTAATTGTTTGCTAACAGTTTTATGTGGTAAGTTTATTACCACATGATTACGTGATATTGTAATAATGATAAGTAACGAGAAAGTGGAAATTATTTGACCGATTTCTTTTTCGTTATGTATTCTCAGTTACAATACGTTTAATTTTCCAAATGGAGGATGTATGATACGCATCGAATATCATGCTAGCTGATGACTCATTAATCGGTATTCGGACTATTCGGTGAAAAATACGTAGGTGTAGGCGTAAAGTCAGACCGACACGATGTGACGTTATTCAGCGAATTCTCTTGATTCTGTCATTGGCTATTGTTATCGTATTGTCACCGTATTAATAATATTAATTGTTTGAATTTTTCTCTTAAAAGTACTATCCAAAATTGATATAGATTACATCTATATTTCGATATTTAGAAGTAGCTTCTTTTGAATACAATAGAAATACAATATGTTGCAGTTTGAAATTTTTTACAAGTAACAATTGTGATGTTTTTTTTTACATCATTTGGTTCTTTATAGAAGATACTTGACATACAAATATTTATAGGATTTATTTAATTTAAAAGGAATTATGTGTAATGCAAAGTAATTATAATGTAATACATCATGGAAGTGCGATGAAATGAATTAAGTAAAAATAACGAATACCAACATTTTTAAATCTATTTTTCAAATTCAGATTGATTTGAACGAAATGTCCATTCTCTCATCTGTAGATAGATTATCCTCCTTCTTACATTATCTGCTTTTATCTGCTTTTATCTTCACTGAGAAAAAATATTTGATATTTGTGATTATAATTCCATCATTAAAAAATCGTAGTTAGAAGATCCATTTTTATTATTGCTGTAATGTTAGTAATAATAACTTTATATGTATAGTTTTCTCAAATATGGAAAAATTGTACTATAAATTATGATAATTTCAATATAGTAAATTTATTTATTACTATTAATATAGTAAAATATTAAGATACGATTTTTTATATTTTTATATCGTAAATGCAATCGTAATTATAATTAGATAGTATATTATAGTTAGTATAAAATATAATTTTCTTGACATTCGCCAATTATTTATATGATAATAATAGCTAGACGATAATGGTAAAGAAAAGTTAAAGAAACAAATATTTTTAAATGATGTGTAAATGTATATTAAGTGTATATTTGATTATAATTTTAACTAAAAATTTATTATTTGTAAAAATTTAATTAAAGTCGCTCATCCACGAGCAGTACACGCCTCTCCCACCAGAGGGACGCAACACAACGGAGTTCAATTTCTTCTGAGAAGAAAACCACTTGGCATATAATAAAAGGCGCAGTATTGAGTTCAAATTTCGGAGACAAAAATAAATGAGAGATATATATCTCAGAGAAGAGATATATATCTTAGAAAATATAATAATATTAATCATTTGTAACAAATGATTAATATTATACTTTCTTTATATTTTCTTAATTCATACTAAAAATAACGATTTTATATGATAAAATCAATCAAATGGGAGCACAAAAACTGAATACATATTCTGTGCGTAAACAAATCTCTTATTCTACATTAATAAACGTTTCGATCTTGTAATAAGTCATCTTCAGTACAAAAATACAAAATTAATGTATAGGATTATGTATATATGATGTTATATTGCCGAATTTTTCTAATTATATTATTTTTCTAATTATATAATATTAATTTTACAATTTTGATACCGCATATCAGTCGATCCGCTGAGATACAATTTAACCACTGAGTGGTATGCAAATAGCATCAATGTAAGATTAATGTAATTAGAAAAACTTTAGCAATATAACATCATATATACGTAACTCTATTTTATTTTGTAATACTGAAAATGACCTAATTATATTTATTATTATGTAGAATAAGAGGTATAAATTTCTTTACACACACAATCCAGCGTTAACTTTTATGTTCCTGATTCATTTGTTTGATTTTTAGTTCATATAATTTATTTATTATTCTTATATAATAATACATAGTTGAGGCGCTATTTATCTTCAAATTTCTAGTAGATACTGATACGACTTTTCTCTGAGTGTAGATGTGATTATACTTAAAAGAATATTATTAATATGACTACAGTTTATTATAATAAACTGTAAATCATTATATGTAGGTATATGGTCCTTGTACTTTGAATAATATTTGAATTTGTTACCACAATATTTCATAGTATAATTTGCTGTATGCAAATCCTGATTATATGTAAGATAACATGCAATATGGTTAACATAAATGCATGTTATAGTTGTGATGATTATAATTATTGTGATGATTATAATTATTGTTGAAGCATCTATAATGTGTATGATTAAAATAATTATAAATTTATAGTTGCTTCTAAAAATGACTATAAAATATAATTAAATTGTGGTACTTGCAACTATTTTTTTCTCTCAGTGTTGTATTTATCTTTTTCTCATTTTTTTAATAATTATAAATAATCTCCGAATAATATTTTAACATAAAATACGAATTGCATTTTAATGCAAAAAATTGATATTTGCATTGCACGGCTGTTATTATATATCATCGGCGACGTTTCGTCGCTATTTTGCGTAAGAAATGTAAAAAATTCAAGCCTCTTCTATAAATAACCGAGGTTCCTTTATGAGGAAATGTGGTGAATATACATATTGTGAGAAATTTTTCCGCGCATAGTATGAGATAATTCTTTCTCGAAAATGATGACGAATTTTATTACAATTGTCACGTCTTTAATTTGTTCTAGAATGTGTTTAATAATCTTTTATTCGTTGTCAAGGTTTCTGTTAACCAATATATGTATTATATAGGTTGCATCTACCAAATTTCCAAATAACAATTCATTCTTATTTGACTCGACAGCACGCATTTACTCTTTCGATAATTTCGCTCGTGAAGGTTACCTCTACAAGCTTACAGTTTACATAGCGACTCGAGTGTTAATCGCCTCAAATCACTTCACATCTTTGCTATGTATTCTATACGTTCAAAAGAATGTAGTGAATTATTTGTGTTGTTTAAAAATCGGTGTTATTGGAGAAAATTATGGGCTTTATCGATTGATCCATGATATCACGATACGTTGTATATAACCTGTACAAGATGTTATCGTATAAATAACTATCCCTTTTTCTCCCTTATCTCGTAAATTAACAAAGATAGATCTAAAAAATATAATATCAAATTAAATGGCTCTAACTAAACTTTAATGTAAGCGCAGTATTGAAAAAAATTATTTATGTTGGAGAACCGAGGTATATATAACTTTTGTACGATAAATATTTCGATATAATAAAAGTTGTAGTGTCCGTTTTAACGAGTAATATCATTACAACGATATAACAAAATTATTTTACAAATTAAGCAAGTCATTTTGGTTTAAAGTTTGGCGGGCAACTACTATACCTTTTCAGTTTCGGCCCTGCGATGTGGCTGACTTTCGCGTTGATGATTGACATATAACATGTTTTTATCTGATCATGTCAATCGTTAGTATGGAGAGTCGGAAGTTAATATCATCGCAGGGCCGAAACTGAAAAGGTAATAGTCGCCCGTCAAATTTTAAATCGAAATAATTTGTATAATTTATAAAATAATTTTGTAAAATAATATCATACACGTTGTACTCATTAGAACGGACATTACTTTTATTATATCATTTTATTATGTCACAACTTTTATTATATCAAAATATTTATCGTGCAAAAGCTATGCATAAATTTATCCCTCCGTTTTCTAATATAAATAATTTTTTTCAGTAATTACTGTGCTTATAATACAGTTATATATGTTATTTGTGCGTTTTTGTTGTATGATAAATGTGTGCAGGACAGAAGAGAGATCTTCGGATCTCTTATAGCCAATCAACAGACTTGAAAAATTTGTTTTATAACAAAAACGCACAAATGAAATAATCCTACATATCCTAATTTATTGATATTATATTTTATTTATTAAATCTATTATTTTATATGTAAAATTCCATGTTCAATGGAATCCCGAACATATATATTACATGTGAAATTATTTAATCTGTTATTTTTCATGTGCTGCAATATTACATGATTATGCTAAGTCAGAAAAAATCTAGCATAATCATATAATTTTACACAAATATTTTTTTCAATGTAGCATTATACAATCCAGAAAAGGATAAGCGAATCGCTAAACTAGGATAGCTAACCCAGTCTGAAATTCAGTCTTATCGCAGCACCAATCGAAATGAGAACGCTGCTCGATCGTGTGAAAATTACGTTGTGATAGCATCTAAATATGTATATATAACTGAACACACATAACTGTAAAAAAGTTACAATGAAATGTTAAAATTATATTAATTTTTAGTGAGGGTTTGTGAGAAATCCGAGCTATGAAATTTCAAATTATATTAATAAAATTTATCTTGAATTATCAGAGAATGTTACATAAATGAAATTTTATATTTGGTTATTGAAAAATGTAGATTGGCAATTAAATACTTTTTGTAATTAAACTTGCTTGAAAATTGGCTGGAAACCGTCGATAAATATGAAATTGTTATAGATATATGGACAAGGTATATTTTACGAGAAAATGTTTACGTTGTTATAATGATAATTTACGTTGTTATAAGAATAAATATAGCTCATGTTTATATCTATAGCATTGAAACCATCAATTTTTATCAGAATTACGCTGGTTTCAATCATCGCTGATGTAAAAATGCATAATGATTTGTGTTTGGTTGCGCTAAACTTTGGATAACATCATTATTTTGTTCATCGTTGATGTATCGTCATTATCGGATCAAAATATCCTCCGAAATATCCTCCGTTCAGTTGCTCAATATTTACACGAAAGAAATTTATCATGAAAATCTAACCCGTGTGGAAATGCGATATTGATTGGGGAAATGACACGAACGACGTACGCTCTTGAGCTCTTTTGTAGCATCGCGTTACCGTGCGCGCGGTATCTGTAATCGTTTCTTAATTGTATGCGAGTACCGTATCGATTAAGTGCACATAGAGCCTCAACGACAACTAGGGCGATCGAGAACGAGCACAGTCGTGAATTTGACAAGCATGGTATTCGTTTATGCCGTGAGAAGAATTATGTATATTCTAAAGTATAAATGTTTCTCAATAAAAACGTACATTTAATTTTATAAAATTTGTACATTATATATTTGTACATTCATGGGTTTTTATTTTATGCATATTATTGCAATATAAATGCAATATAAGATTACATATATAAATTGGTACGCATTGACCGATTTTATAATTTCTTCAAGAACGTTGAGTTTTATTTATCTTTTATTTTATTTTGTATTTTGTCCTTCATACATATTTAATGAATGAAATGAAGAACAAGAATAAAATGTAATTTATTGAGTGAAAGAATGACATAGATTGATATATATATTTTTTTTGTAAAATCGCGTAATATATTGGATTAACATTTTTCTTTAGTTTCCTGTACGAGAGATTTATTAGTTTTGTTTTATAAAGTATTCGAGAGTATAAAAATGTTAAAAAATTCTTAATATTATATAATATTCTCTAACTTTGATTAATATTTATTTTAAATCTTCTGCGAGGAACGTAATGACATTCTGTAGATTCTTTGTTCCGTAGAATTTCCATTCCATTTTCATAACAGCATTAAACTTATAATGAAAGAAAACTCAGTGGTTCGCTATGGCTGTCGGTAATGAAAGAAATTTTCCCGCGAGCGATCAGTCAATTACGTTTTCTGCGTTATACATTCGTTACAGGAAAGTTATATTTTAATAGTGTTGATGAACTATTTCTTTTTAGATAATATTAAGTGAAAATCGATTGACGAGATTAAACACATATGAATGGGAAATATTTAATTAAAATTCTTTGTGTCTAAATTGACAAAAGAACTCATCAGCAACTAGAAAGGAGGATACTAAAAAAAAAAAATACGATTTTTTATCTCCATGCAGAACTTTAGAGTGTTTTCGAGTATATTCAAGTTTGAGATAGTTTCACTAGGAACCGAAAAATATGAGACATAACCACCTAATACCTTCATAATTTATGACTCAACGTTATCTTGTATGCCATGAGTTGAGTTGAGAAAGCAGGTAGCAATGAAATCGGAGAAGCAATAAAAAGTAATTTTGTAACATTTTACGAATTGTGAGATGCAATATGTATTAATTTATACTAAGATTAAATTTACGTAAAGTTACAATCATTTAAAATTATCGTGCAGTTTTAAAACGCGTTACTGTAAATTGAAAAAATTTAACTATTGTATAATTTAATATCTGATAAAAAAATATTTTTTATATATATGAATATATATATAAATATATATATATATATATATATATATATATATATAAATATATATAAAAATAAAAAAAAAAAATAAAATATATAAATATTAAAAAAAATATA
>Ga0157364_1002886_pt1 | contig 16414 bp, 11 predicted proteins | sample AttsexASBM2_FD_111476 | JGI IMG/M metagenome (GOLD analysis project Ga0157364, IMG submission 111476) | Fungus gardens microbial communities from leaf cutter ant in Ribeirão Preto, State of São Paulo, Brazil - Atta sexdens ASBM2 | ecosystem: Host-associated > Fungi > Mycelium > Unclassified ...
AGGAGCAACTCCATCATGGAAGACTGAGTTGAATAGGAGTATCTCCGCCATGGAAGACGGAATATCCAGAGGGTTGCAGCACTGCCATGAGATGTGTTGCGAGAAAGGTGGCCGCCGTGGAAGGTGGGCTTGTATGGTTCGGAAGTGGTTTCACCGTGGGGACATTGTTTCCGGACAGGTGGACTTGCATATGACACTACTTCACTTAAACTACAAATATATTGATCCTGAATTAAAATTTGGTTACTATTATCATTCTTAGTCCTTACTTTCTAATCCAGTCTTCTACTAAGTCTGTCTACCTTTCCCATTTTTGTCCCTACTACATATTTTAAGAGTGAAGTCAAATCTTAATAGGTATAGTGCTTAGCAGACTTGTTTTCTGTTTAACTTCTATATCTTCATGAAATATTCTAAGTTCTTGTAGTCTATCTAGACTTTGAACTTGAACTTGGTACCTTCTAACAAGTGTTTTTAATGTTCCAACTCTCTTATTACTGCCAACATCTCCTTATTGTGAATCTTGTAGTTTCTTTTTGTCTTATTTAGAAATTTTGAAAGAAATGCTACTAGTCTCTATCTTCTATTCTCACACTCTATAGATAAAATATCTTTCACAGTATAATATACTATATCAACTTCTATCCCCATTTCTTGTCTAAGTCTGGTACTATTAGTACCAGTTCTTTAGTAAATTTCTCTTTCAACTCCTGAAACACCTTCTCTTGCTTCTCCATCCAATCCTACTTCTGATTCTTCTTTACTATATTATACAATAGTCTAGCTATTACTGTAAAGTTTTTAATGAACTACCAGTAATAATTGACAAGTCCCAAAAATTTTTATATATCTTTAACTTTTTTTAGAGTCAGCCAGTCCAATACATCTTTTATCTTTTCTTTATTTTGATCTTCTCTGGTTTTATTACCACTTCCAAAAATTCTACCTTCCTAATCTTCTATTTACACTTTTCTAGCTTCACATACAAGTTGTTCTTTGCCAATCTTCTTACTACTTCTTCTACTATCTCATCATACCCTTCTTTTTTCTCTATTTTTACTATTATGTTATTTATAAAGCTCACTACTTTTCTAGTGTTAATAAGATTCTAAAGGATTTCATTCATTATAGTTTAGAAAGTTGTAGGTGAGTCTGTTAATCTGAAAAAAATTACTGTTAGCTCAAATGACTCTTTTGGAGTTGTGAACACTACCTTCCACTCATCTCCTTCCTTTATCTATGTATTGTTATATCTATATTGTAAATCTAACTTAGTAAATACATTCTTCATACCTATGTTTTCTATAATATCAGAAATTAGAGGTAAGAGATAATTATTTTTAATTGTTTATTTATTTTAATATTTATAGTCCTGAATTATTCTCTTCTTACCATTCTTCTTTCTTATAAAAAAATACAAGTGATATTTGAAGTAACTTTGAAGGTCTGATATAACTCTTCCTCAATTGTTCTGATATAAGCTTATGCATCTTTTCTCTCTCCTCTCTTGAAAATAAATACACTTTTCCCTTCCTCAGTACAAATCCTTTCTTTATTTTAATAGTATGATCTTATAATTTTCTTGTGAACATTCTTTTACTTTGTTTCTTTCCAAACATGTGAATCCACTTGTGGAAATATTTTGGCACCAGCTTCATTGCCTCCTCTTCTGATTTCATCACTTCTTCATCATTATTCTATATCTCCTACTCTTCTACTACTTTCTTGACCTTTATCATTCTTTCTTTTTTCTTTCTTTTGCTTCTGCTATCCTGATTTTCCTTACTTTAGCCTCTACTGTTTTCTACACTCTTTTGAACACCTTTCCATCTTTACTTCACCTGTTCTCCAATCAATCTCAGAATTATGATAAGTCATAGTATTCCCAAAAATTATGCTCTACTTCTGTTCTCTGAAAACATCAATCTTTGTCCTCTTTCTATATCCTTGGTAATATATATTCACTTCTACTATATGTTTAATTGGTCTCTTCTATCAGAATTAAAGATGGTAGACTCTAATTATTTTCCTTTTTCATTTTTATCTCTCATTTTCATTTCCTTTTCTTTTTTATTTTTATTATTCTAAAGCTAAGGACTAGTGTGTAGTATAATATCACACATCACATAATGCAGTCACAATCATAATCAGACAATCACATACCATAGAGGGCTCTAGAACAATAATATCATACTACATGGGCCTACACATGTACTTTAGGATAGGATAGTTATAGTGTGCACACAGACCATACCCTGTAGTATATAAGGTGGACTATCTTGTACTGAAAACTCCATTGAGTTCTCTTGTGTAAATCTTATACAAGGTTCTAAGGTCTTAAGTTCATAACATCTCCTTGTTAAATGAATCATCTGGATTTCTCACATATATAAGTCTTTCTATTTTTTTCAGCTGAATTCTCTGTTTCATAGTAAATTCCAAACTTATAACCAATTCCATTGCCCTACTATCCAACAATACTTATACTGTTACTTTTTATATATCAATTCTTTCCAAGCCAATCTTCACTATTACTTCTCTTAACATATCCTCATTATTCAAACTATAGCAGGATGTATTATCCACTACTTTAAAGAGTATTGCAAATCTGTTATTACTATTAAGACCTAATTGAGGACTATTAAGTCTCTGTCCCCATTTAAATTGTTCTGTCTATCATTTTGTCCATTTACCTCTTCTATCATTCTTCTTTCTCTGTTATTCCAGTTTTTATATTCCAATCTTCTTTTCCATCCAATTCTTTCTTCTGTTCTCTTGTTTCTACAATTTCTTGCTAAATATCTGAATCCTCCACAGTTATGATAGTTCTTATTCTCTCTATCCACTTCTATAGCATATAGGTTACATAGTACAAATACTGTCTATTGATTCAGGCATACCATCATCACATTGGTCTTTTTAATTCCTTCTATTAGAGTAGGCCTTGTCAACATCTGCTACTGAGGAGCCTTTTATCTCCTTAGCCAAACTTGAAGCCATAGCAATATTTATCACTGTATCTCCTAGTTGTTTTGCCTTGGAGTTTGAGCCTCATTATCTTGTTATCCTCTCAATATTTTCTTATCTCATCTGTTTTTCCTCTAATTCCTATTTAAATTTATTACTCATTCATACCATTGGTCAATTAATCCCAGTTGACATTCTGATTCTATAAGCCTTTGTCTGATGGTGTTATTCATCCCATGTTTGAACTCCTCAATCAACAGTCTCTCTTTATATCTACTACTTCTTATTGCTTTCCTAAATCCCTACACAAAATCTTTCATTGTCTTTTCTTCTTGTTCTAATCTCCTCAATTCTGCTACTTTGTTTACTTCTTCATCTCCTCTACCAAACTTTTCTTTCAAGTCTTCCAAAAAATTACTACTACTTTATAGTTTAATAACTCTCTTTTCAAATATTCTATAATATTCTCTTTCTTAATTCTTTCTATATATAAAACAAGACCTTTTGTACCTATTTCTCTACTATTGCTTCTCTCATCTTTATTCTAATATATTTGACCTGGTGTTGGGTTAGAAATTTTCTTCCATTGCTCTAGCTTCTTTCTGTCCTCCTCTTACTCTTCCTAATAATACTTGGATTTATATTGTAGTAGTTCAATTAGAGAGAGTATTAATGATGGTAGTGATGAATTGTATAATAGAAGGGTGGATTCTGTGCTGGATTCTCTTTCTAACTTGTATTTTCTGCTTAACTTAATCTCTGTATATACTAGCAGACTCTCTTCAAGCCCTGCCTTATATCTCCTACTGACTACCTAAATAGCTAAATACTGCTCTAAAGAAATGTAAACAATTTTGATCTAAAAAGATTGTTCTATACTAAATAGAGTCTGAAGAATAACTATTATTCTTTTATATATATAGGTTACAAGGGAATACTGTAGTATAAGGTTTTTACTGCAAAAAACTATTTAACATACTTATACAAGATAATATATTCACTGAGCACCAGTAAGCTTTAATGCAAAATAAATGACTAGGCTTCTTTTGCCTAGCTAGTATATTCTTTAAGCCTAGGGTTTAGCTATTCTTCTTGACAAAGAGACAAGCTGTCTCTTGGTCAAGGATAATAAGAGAATAAAGTAGAAAGAACTCTGAGTTGAGTAGTTTCAAGATAAGAATTAAGTTCTAATGTTGCAAACTTAAGACCTTAGAGTAAATCAAAAAGAACCTTATATAGGATTTATACAAGAGAACTCTATACAGAATTATCTACCTTATATACTCTAGACTGATGATATGTGCTACACTACAATTAGCCTACCCTCAATGACTATGTATTTGTTTTAAAGTCAATATGTATATAACTTACTATATGATACTATTTCTTTTAAAACTTTCTACCATTTTCTATTGTGATATATGATCATGTAATAGTATGACAGTGACATGGTTATATAATGTCACATTTTTTTTTTAATCATCAATTTATTACACAGCGTGCAGTGGCAGACCGTGGTAGCAACTTCGTCACTATGTACATGAGGAGCAAACTAACATGAAACTAAATAGAAAGAAAAGAGAAGAGGAAAAGAAAAGAAAAAAAAACAAAGAAAATAACTAATTGATGAGAAAAGAAAGAAAAGGAAAAAAATAAGAAACACTATAAGGTCGAGGTCAACTTGCCTGAATACAAGTCTAGTCTGTAAAAGCAAAAGCTTTAGGATTATAGATTAAGAACATAGTGAAATTATTCAAAGAATCTCTCCTTAGGTTCTAATACCTGTTAAATCTTCAACATTCATGTAGAATATGCCTTCTTGTCTCGATGGGATAATTATTACATGGACATTTGAAGTCTTCATTGGGGAAAAATTTCAGGCAAAATTCCCCAATAGGAGCGTGATTGGTGATAGCTCGCGTCGTACAAGCACATAACGAATTAGAATGACCAAAAACTTGAAGCTATGGTCCTCCCTTGGTGTAAGCAGGTTCTATAATGTTGAAATTGTCATCAACTAAATCCATAAATTAACTTCCTTTTCCATCTGAAGCTTGAAAAGTGTCAGGCGCGGTTCACACCAGGGTGGAAGTCTGCAGAATAGACTTGGAGATGAGTGGACTTGTGGAACAACCTTGGCTTCAGCTTATGTGCTGCACCGTCTGTCTGCCGTGTGGTTGCAACTTCAGATGAAGAAGAGGAAGTCCGAGTGGAAGTGAGTGCTGAATGGTGTGTCACCGTTGAACACTGGTGATCGAGTTCAATAAGAGTTTATCTTTGTCAATTATCAGACTAGCGAATTACAGTGTAACTACTAGTCTTATATACAAACTGATATTATAGGAGATGCTCGGAGTTTCAGTAGTAAAACCCCTATTACCCCGAGCAGAGGTTTCAGTGTGGAGACACTGACAGGAGCAACTCCATCATGGAAGACTGAGTTGAATAGGAGTATCTCCACCATGGAAGACGGAATATCTGGAGGGTTGCAGCACCACCATATGACGTGTTGCGAGAAAGGTGGGCGCCGTGGAAGGTGGGCTTGTAGGGTTCAGAGGTGGCATCACCGCGGGGATGTAGTTTTTTGGACAGGTGGACTTGTATATGACAAAAAGTCATTTTCCATTGTTTAATAATATCATCGCAATCAGATTTCTTACAGTAATCCCAAGATATTTTGTAAGAGAATGATGGGGTCAGATTGAAAGATTTGGAATCTTTGTTAACATCTTTATGGAATCTCCATTTGAGGTGACTTGGACATTCCCAAAATTCGATGGAATTATCCTGACTTTTATTGAAAAATTGACGTAACTTGCTAAGAATGGCCACAGAATGGGATTGAAATGGATGCAAAGAGCTATTAAATATGAGCTTCGCAGCGTGAATGGAGTCAGTAATGATGATTATTTTGGAAACATTTTCTTTGTGGCAAGCTTGGTTGATTCCGCATCTTATAGCGAAAAGTTCCACTTCCAAACTTGTTATGAACACCGCATGATGAACTGTTTTTATAAGAGGGAGGTTGGCTTGATGAATGTGTGCAATAGATGTAGCTATGTCATTCTTGATGCTAGCATCAGTTATGATGAGGGCAGTATTTGGAGAGGAGTTTTGAAGAACCAAATCGTTGAGTTCTTGAGTGCGAAAATTGTCTTTTTCAATTTTGTTGACTAAATTAAAAGAAAAGCGATCAGAAAAAATGTCCAATAAACGATACCCAGGAGTAAATTCCTGATGGAGAGGAGAGAATGATGTAAAAATTCCATAAGATTTGTCACATAAGTCAATAAGGTGACTTTTAGTGATATTTCTTTGTCAATTCGTAAGAGAACCAACAACATGATGGTTAGGAGTTTTGCCCTGGTGATGCAAATCATCCATTAAGTTCCTGATGATATGATTAGCCAGGAGTTTGAAAGAGTGAATGAGAGACCATTTGGCAAGTTTTTGTAGATGGAATTTGATGGGAATAATACCTGCTATGGCTTCAATTCTTTTGGAAGGCAAGATCTTGAAAGCTCCAAGAATCCAGATAGCAGCTCTCCTTTGCATTTTGTTCAGAATCTTCATATGATATGTCAAAGGAGCCTTGTTGTAAAACCAGAGTTGGAAACCATATAATGCTATGGGGAGAACACAGCATCTATACAGTTGTCGTTTTTGGATGGGGGAAATTCCTTGAGACAAGTTTCCTAATAATTTCATGCATTTAACCATGGACATTGCTTTGTTTGAATAGTAGTCGATGTGTTGATGAAATGTCAACTTTTGATCAAAGAAGAACCCTAGGTATTTCCAAGTATCCCTAGGGCATAGGATAGGACTGCCGATTGGTGAAAAATCGAGAGGAGGAGGGTTGAATACTCCATGCGATCTGTTAAAATGAAAGACTTCAGTTTTTCCATGTTCGATGACCAAACCAAAGTCGACAAGAAGTTTCGAAAGAACATTATAACTACAAAAAAGTTGAGAGTTTGAAGTGATAATCGATTTGTTCTGAGCAATAATAAGACCATCATCAACAAAGGAAAGCATGGAAACGGGAATATTTAAATTTCCTAGACGTTTTTCAAGAATATGTAAAAATGGAGTTAGATATAGAGCTGAAAGAATAGGGGAAAGTGCTGATCCTTATCCTACACCAACATTGACTTCAAACTCTGGAGACTGTAGATCATTCCAGACATAGTTCATATTTCTTTTGACTAGATAATCTGCAAAGAATGTTGACACTCTAGGTTCAAGGCCTGCCTTATCGAGGATGGACATGAGGATATGATGGTTAAGAGACAGGAAGAATTGTGATATGTCAAAGGTGAGAGTGCTTGTAGTTTTTCCTTTGGCCCAACCAGATCAGATGATGTGGGTGAGAGCGACCCCCACGTCTGTGGAAGATTTGAATTTCAAGCCACCTAATTGGCTCAGATGGATGAAATTATTTTTAACAACCGTGAATTGAAGCCTTTCTGCAATGACTTTCTCAATGAGTTTACCTAGCATATTCAGAAAGACGATAGGTTGAAACATTTTGGCTTGGTCGTATAACAGTTTATTGGGTTTAGGGATGATTATAGTGGACAAACATTTGAAATAGTTCAGCCAGTGTCCTAAATTGAAGCATGCATCAGCAACATTGATAATGTTGACTAAACACTCATCTTGATTGATGATGGACTTTAGATGTTGCCATGAGAGTTTATTAGGCCCAGGTGCAGACAAGTTGTTGCATTTGTTGATTGCTTGTTTAAATTCTTCCTTAGAAAAGGAAAACCATTGTGATATAGGTTTGTGGTTGATATCATTTAGGATATTGAGATTAACTTGGCGATATAGAGCTGTATTGAAGGTGCTGTAGAGTGCATCCCATAAGCTTTCAGTGGATAAACACAGTAAGCCATTATGTTTGATGGCTTCGATGGCTGGAAGCTTTCACCTGTTGATCCAATTAGTTAATTCCCAAGGTCCCTTCCTCTTATTGGCGATTTCTTAGATTTTTGCACAAAAAAAAGATCTCTTGACGTTCTTGATGACTTTCTTGAAGTTCTTCCAATTTTCAAGACTTCTTGATTCTCTATAGACGTTGAGGGACTGACTACACTTGTCTGACCACCATTGCTTTGAATGCTTGGAAATTCTTGACCTCTTGGCATTTTTCTTCCACGCTTGCTCGATGATAAGTCCCAGATGATTGACAATGTTGTCCAGTTTGTCAGAGTCGTCAATATCAGAAGTGTTCAAGATTTTGAAATTCGAAATGACTTCTTCAATAAAAGTCTTTTCCTGATTGCTCTTTGGGAGAATCATGAATTTTGAGGATTGGATGACTTCTTCAACAATGGAGATTTCAATGGAAAGAGGAGCATGGTCCGACAACAAGCGACTTTCAGGATGAATAGAGTGACCATCTAGTTCAGACGATCCACTGCGAAGAAACATGAGATTGATTACTGAGTTTGACTCCCCAGACGTGTCTGAATATCTAGTAAGACAAGGGTTAGTTGGATTAGACAGCAAAAGATTGAAGGAATCAGCTATGATAATTAAATTGTCACTAATAAAAGAATGAAAAGGAAAAGAAGGATCCCATAAACTGTCTCTAATATTGAAATTGCCAGTCATGAGGAGAACATTTTCAATATTTACCTCAGTATCCTTTAGATACTTTAAGGCTGTATGGGACAAATCAGAGTAAACATTTAAAATGTAAAAACAAACATTATTGTTGAAAAAAGAAATTAGATTAATATCTCTGTGATTAATAATGTCTTTGCAGAGTAAGAAACGAAGAGGCAAAAGTCGAATATTAACAATGAAATGACTCTAGGCACATTAGATCTATCCAAAGAAAATTTGCAGAAAGCAATCCAGTTGGGGTGGTGGATGGTTCCTATGAGAGGATCCCCTTCACTATTAGATGAGCTAGGAACCTTGTGAATTTCAGACTATGGGGGTTCTTGGATTAAAATGATATCGAGGTGATTTTGAGTCTCGAGAAGAGAGTGGACGAGTAATGAGTTTTTCTGAACATTTTGCGAAAGAATTTTGAGGTTCTTCACAATCATTGTTGTAGTTCGACGTTCGCTTCAGAACGGATAGACTTAGACCTGTTTTCACGGATCTCGATGTATTTTTTCTGTTGCCACTCTCTGTTGAACCTATGTCTCCAAAATGGGCATAAGTTCGAATCTGCTTGATGATCCCCATAACAATTCAAGCATTTGAAAGAATGGGGACACAGTTCACCTTTCTTCATTTCCAGTCTCAGAGGGTTGATTTTATCGTTAGCTTTGCAGCACCACCTGAATTCTCTGTGGTTTTCAGACTTGTGGGAACTGTTGCATTTAACGCACTTTGATCCCTGAATTCTGCACGAAAACATCATGTGGCCCCATTTCCAACAATTCTTGCATTGCAGAACACCAGGATTCATGTTGGCTCCTCGAATGGTTGCAATGTATTGTCCAATGTTAAAGCACCTATTAATTAGCATCTTGGCATTACTGCCACTTTGAACGTCCCATATGTTAATCCATACAATGGACATATCTGACTTTGGCGAAACTTTGATGACTCTTGGTTTGGATGCTAGCAATATATTGTCAAAAATTTGATTCTGCTTGAGAATCAATTTGATATTACTGGAAGTGAGATGTTCCTGGGAATTTGCGTGCGGGTAGAATGGAATGCCTATGATTTTGAGGTACGATTTGGACTTAGGAAGACACAGTTCTTCGACCTGGAGTGCATTAACATCATTGGAGTTTTTTATGTATTGGTCAATGATCAATAAGTCGGATTGCTGAGAGACTTTGCTGGTGATAATGGTGATGCTCAAAGGTTCAGCTTGAATGTAGTTGATGAGGACTTCCAATTTAGCATTGCAAAGTTGTCTATTGATATTTGCAACATGGAGGGATGAATTCTTCATGAAAGCGTCAATATTGTCTTTGCTCATGGGAATAATAACTTGCTTTCTGGAGGGGCCTTTGGTAGTCATTTGGATCTTAGGCTTCAGTCTTGAAATTTCTTTGACAATGTTGTTAACCTGATCAATTTTCTTGGTATTAAGAGTAGGAAATGCTTCCTTGATCTTGAGAACCTCGACCGTATTGGCTGGAGATTTGGAAACTTGAGCATATAATTTAGTGGAGTTTGGAGCGTCCTTGTTCTTATTTTCATTCGAAGATTTCTTATTCTGGAAGTACTTTGAAATGACATTGACTTTCTTCGCAGATTTGGCTGGAAGGGGAGGGGGCAGAAGAACCTTGTCAATTGATATGGGAACCGATTTAGGAGTATCTTTGTTGGTCTTTTGAGCCGTGGTCGAGACTATTCTGGGAGTAAATTTTGCTGATATTTTTTCTCTGAGAGTTTTAGATTTGTTGTCAGTATAGAACGAATCCCAACCAGATTGATATATCGCAGAAATAAAATTCCAAACCGAGTCATCTATGCCATCGAAGTCTTTTAACTCATTGGCATTTTTGGGATTAACCTTCTTATTTGCGATGTATTTGGCCATGAAGTTGAGCGAATCTTTAATGCTCTTGGTATCCGAGGCAATTTGTTCAATTGAACCGTGTAGAGAAATAGGGTGGAAGTTTCCACTCCACAAATCGGGTTCAGTAGGAGTGTTTGGATCATACGGTAACTGGATGTTGATGATGTTCTCATCTTCATTGTAGGAGGCTGCGTCATAAGGTTGCAATTGCAGTTCATTTTGAATAGCGTGTCTAGCATGTTCAACTTGGATGGAGGAGGCCTCATTGTTTCCATTTGGGGGCCTTATGTTATTCATAGCCTCAGTCGCCTTTCTAAGACAAAGTACTTTCTCCTGCTTTGTCCTATGAGACGGAGCAGGAGATTCAACAGGAGGGTTAGAGTCAATGACCATACCATTGTTTGCCATTCTTTCATGATAAATAACAGAAGAGCAAGTAGAAGACATTGACGAGTCCCTTGAAAGATTCTTTTCGATAGAGGAGGTTCTTCCTCTTACTTCTACGTTGTTTGCAGGATACATTCACTGTGTCTGTATAGAGGGTTTGTTTTTTGTTGCACTTTCAGGTTTATGTCGAGAGAGGGTTTGTAGTTCTGTGGTTGTGATATTGATATAATGTTACATTAAACCCTAACTCTAGATTTCAAAATAGAAAATATATAGAAAATAAAATAAAAATGAAAAAATAAAATAGAATAGACTAAGTTTAACTTCTGCAACTTTAATACAACTACTTAGTTGGAAAACTAAAATATGGCACTATAAACTTTATATAGAATGTGGATTATGTTGATCTCATTTGTATAACTAAAAGCCTTATTCATCTTAACATAGCCACCTTTTCTGATCTGAACTCACTCATATTATTCCTTATATTACTACTAGTCTGCAAGTCAAACTATATCCAAAATCTAACTTTCTGTACTCTTATAAACTCTGAATATATATACTACTTCATTAATACTACATTTGTATTAAAGTATAATATTTTTATAAAGCCAACTTTACCTATAGAATTAAAATTATTTGATGGATTATCAAACAATATTATTACCAAGACTGCTTCCTTACCTGTTATATTCCCATTCAGAAACCAGATAATCTTGAATATATATGTTACTCTGCTCAACTTCTTCTACTCACTAATTCTCAAATATAACTAGCTTACTCAACACAATCCAATAATTGACTATGCTACTAGGTTTATCACTTTCCAATTGGACTTACAGAAAAGGACCAACCTCTCCAAAATCTTTTTATCTGCATATTGCCATCATTGGAGCATGGTCATATATAAGAGTAGCATAAATGCCACAATTAACTACTTTCTATCTTACACTTTGTTCTACTGACCTTGCTAAAAGAGCAACTAGAATCATGAATAACTCAGTCAATCTATCTGCTGTTCCAACCAAGTACTATGAGTTTGCTAACATCTTTAGTAAGACCAAAGCAGAAACCCTGGTTCTACATTGTCTATATAACCTACAAATCAAGTTAAAAAATAGAGAAAAACTACTTATTGGAACCATCTACTTACTCTTAACTACCAAACAAAAAGCTCTTAAGGAATTTATCAGTAAGAATCTTAACACTGGATTCATATAACTGACTTCCTTCTCTTATAGAGCATTAGTGCTTTTTGTTAAAAAGAAAAATAACTCTCTTTGTCTATGTGTTAACTTCTAAGGACTCAACCATATCATATAGAAAAATATATATCCACTCTCTTTAATATCTGATCTTCTCAACTCATCTAGAAAAGTATATATTTATTGATCTCTGTCATGTATATCATCTAGTATGGATTATAGAAGAGAACAAATGGAAGATTGCATTCTATACTCACTACAGATCTTTCAAATAGGCAGTCATACTTTTTAGTCTAAATAATGCTTCCACAGTCTTTTAACAGTTCATAAATAACATTTTCTCAGATCTTCTTGATATTTGTGTAGTAGTTTACCTCAACAACATTCTTATCTATTTGGACAGTATGTTTTAGTATAAGAATCATGTTAAAGAAGTACTGTACCAGCTTCAAAAGACTAGGCTATATACAAAGACAGAGAAATGTAAGTTCCACTCTGATTCTGTAGAATATTGAGGATATATTCTGTTCTCTTCTAGGTTATTTATATCTTCTAATAAAATCAAAATAATCCAAAATTGGCATGAATCCAGAAAAATAAAAGATATACAAACCTTTTTAGAATTTGTATCAGGTGTGGTTTATACTGGGATGAAAGTCTGTAGAATTAGCTTAGAAATGTGCAAACTTTGTAGAACAACCTTGGCTTCAGCTTATATGTTATGCTATCTGTCTGCCACATAGTTACAACTTTAGATGAAGGAAAGAAGTCTGAGATGGAAGTAAGTACTGATTGGTATGTTGTTATTAGATACTGGAAATTGAGTTCAATAAGGATTATTTTCATCAATTATCAGACTAGTGAATCACAATATAACTACTAGTCTTATATACAAGGAGATAATATAGGAGATACTCAGAGTTTCAGTAGTATAGCCCCTATTGTCCTAAACAGAGATTTTAGTGTTGAGATACTGATAGGAGTATGACTTTGCCATGGAAGACCAAGTCAAATAGGAGTACCCCTATTATGGAAAACAGAATACTTAAATAGTTGCATCACCACTATGTAGACATATTGTGAGAAAGATGGCTATTGTAGAAGACAGGCTTTGTGTAGTAGATGTTGAGAAGATAGTATTACTACAGAGATGTATTTCTCCAAATAGGTAGACTTAGCATATGACAATTTGCTAACTTTTACTATTGTTTCATTTACAACTACTCAAATATAACTACCTCACTAATTAAACTGACTTAGAAGAACATACCCTGGAATTTCAACTTCTCATACTATGAAGTATTTAATACCCTCAAAAAGACATTTAATTTTACTCTGATCCTCACCTACTGGATTCCTAATGCTCAAATAATTATAAAAACCAATACATCAGAATATATACTTACAGCTATTTTTTTGATCATAACAGAAAAGAAAGAGATTCATTTAGTTGCATTCCATTCTTACATGTTTAAACTTGCTGACTATAATATGTATGACAAGAAGCTCTTTACTGTGTTTGAAGCTTTCTGCATGTTGTGGCAACCACTAGACACTCAAGGTCTAATAATCTCACTAATAAGTAAACCTCAAGTAGAGATATAATGTGGGATATTCACAAGAGAACTCGACAAGGAGCCTCTTCTTGATTAGAGTCCTATTTATACAAATGTCTCCTGGTCCGTGCTACTACTATCTAACCCTGCCCTATAGTCTATGCTCCATCCTCATGTCCGCCTCACTTCTTACTCAAGGCCACCATGTGTACTTCATGTGCCCTAACGTCATCTTCTAGACCATTCTACCATGTTCTAGGCTTGTGACATCACATCATGTGACCTGTCATGTGACTTCCTTGTCACGTGCCTTCTTCATCGTCTTTCCAGAAAAATAAAATAAAAGAAAAAGAAAAGTAAAATCAGAAAAAATAAAAGAAAATAAAATAAAAATTATTAGTGTCTGAATGTCCATAACACTGCATGTGATGCAACTATCTAGAAGAATTGGAACTCCCTATAGATATTATTATAAGCTACAAAAATCTAGAGTATTTCTTAATCACCAAAGTTCTCTCCTGTCACTAAGCAAGATAGTTGTAATTTCTCTCTCAGTTCAATTTCATCATCTATTTCTGTCTGGAACACTTAGGATCTAAGCTAGATGTCATTACTAATAGAGAAGACCTTTATCCAAAAGAAGAAAGAGCCACTTACAACTTTATCAAACCCCAAAATATATGTTCTATCATTATAAACCTTAATAACCTATATAATGACATCTAATCTGCCATTATAATAGACAAAACACTATAGAAACACCTCTGTTACTTGATGAAACAATAGTCCTTAGACATATTAAAACTCCTATTCAAGAGCAATAAAATCTATGTACCTTCAGCAAATAATATTTATATATATATTCTGCAATATCACTATGATTACATTTTCACAGGATATTTTGGGCAAAATAGGATACTAGAACTTATCCATTACAGTTACACTTGGCCATTCCTATGTATGGATGTAAAAATATTCTGTAATTCTTGCATCACTTGTATAAGGTCCAAACCACAATATCATAAGCCCTACAGAATACTTAAGAAACTTCTAATTTCTAAGCAACTTTGGAACTCAATCTCTATAGATTTTATTAAGAAGCTTTTCTTGTCATTTGGCTATAACATAATCCTAGTCATTGTCAATTGATTCTCCAAGCAGGCTATATTTGTTCTAATAATAGATACTATCACTTTGTGTCAGCTGGTAAAACTATTTGTAATCTATATTTTCTCTAAGTATAGTGTTCTATCTTACATTACTTTCAATTATAGTTTTGAGTTCATCTCAAACTTTTTCCAGTCCCTAAAAACTGCTCTTAACATGTAACTTCACTTTACTTCTAAATATCACTCTGAGAAAAATAGCCAAATAGAGCATACCAACTAGACTATCACAAAATGAACTACTTACTTATTTGTAATATCTGAATCTTGGGTACACTCTCAGAGGTTTAGAAGTGATTCAGAAGTTTAATAATAATGACAATGATAATTAAGATCAATACAGATAATAAAGGATAAAAATTGATAAAAATTAATATTGTTAAGTCTGAAGTCTAATTCTCAGATACAAAGATATATATACAAAATAGTAATGGTCTGTATGCAAGCTATTTCCATCACATGATCAAAAATTGTACCTGATGGGAGCTATTATCTGACATAGCAGCTGTTAGGCTAATTTTAAAAGATAACTAATTATATCACTATATTGATATGCTTGTATCTCTATCAATACTTATTGCTTTGAAATATACTATATATCATCAAAAACAGTTTGATAAGCACCTTCCAATACAAGTTTGATTGTGTGAATCTATTTAGCTGTTTATGAGATATTAACAAATAAATATTTTACAGTTACTGATGATCTGATATTTTGGTTGTTTGTTGTTGCTTTTGTACATTCCACATATTTGCAGATAGCCTTTATTTTGGGCTTTCCAGTACAACTTAGTTTGTGAAAATTGATCTACTAGTTGTAGAGATACAAGCTGAATGAAGTTTGTAATACAGGCATTAAAACAATATCTTTGTATATATTGCAACTACTAATAGAATAACTTGTTGAACTTTCTTCTATTTGCAAAATTTGTATATAATAATGTATCTAGTACTACTACTAGTATATTACTATTCTTTGTAAATAAATGTTATTATTCAAGCATTACTATATATTACAACTTAAAGACTCTAGTGCTGGTCAATGAGAAGAACCTTGTATAGGGTTATACAAGAGAACTCAATAGAGAACTCTGTACAGGATTTGTCTACTTTATATACTAAAGCACCTGGTCCATGTTAAGTCTTTCTAGCCTACCCTAAACTACTATATGTGCACCTCAAGGCCAATATGTGTTGTGTTATGGCAACCACTAGTCACAAAGACCAATAGTGTCACAAGCAATAAATCTCTTAATGGCGGATATTTAGTGGGAAATTCACAAGAGAACTCAACAAGGAGCCTCTTCTTAATTAAGATCCTATTTATACAAATGGTTCATGGTCCGTGCTACTAATAATTAAACCTGCCCTATAGTCCATGCTTCAACCTCATGCTCACCTCTCTTCTTACTCAAGGCCACTATACATACTCTATATGCCCTGACATCACCTTCTAGATTCTTCTACCAGGTTCTAGGTCTATGACGTCACATCATATGATCTGTCATGTGACTTCCTTGTCACGTGCCCTTTTCATTGTCTCCAAAGAAAAAGAAAATAAAGAAAAAGAAAAGTAAAATCAGAAAAAATAAAATAAAATAAAATAAAATTGTTTATGTCCAAAGTGTC
>Ga0157364_1002887_pt1 | contig 16412 bp, 3 predicted proteins | sample AttsexASBM2_FD_111476 | JGI IMG/M metagenome (GOLD analysis project Ga0157364, IMG submission 111476) | Fungus gardens microbial communities from leaf cutter ant in Ribeirão Preto, State of São Paulo, Brazil - Atta sexdens ASBM2 | ecosystem: Host-associated > Fungi > Mycelium > Unclassified ...
ATATATATATATATATATATATATATATACATATATGTACGCGATGTATAATTTATATATACATATATATATATATATATATATATATATACATATATATAAATTTATAATTATGAGTATGTATGGCGACGGATAGAAATAGCTTAAGGACCTGCTTCTGGGCCATCGACTGCATCTGCTGGAACATGATCCTTTCCTCCTCTTTTCCTAGAACAGTAGAAAGTAACGAGGAATTCTTGGAGGAACTGTTTGGTTCCAGGTCTTGGATTGTCAGTATGCAATTGTGGATGTGTTTGTATGCATGTGTGTGTGTGTGTGTGTGTGTGTGTGTGTGTGTGTGTGTGTGTGTATATATATATATATATATATATATATATATATATATGTGTGTATGTTTGTATATACGAATAAATGAAGTTTGTAAAATAACGCAACAGTTTGTTCGAATGCAACCTTTATTAATATCTCTCTAATTCTGTATTACTATTATAATTATTTATATTATAATTAATGTAATGCACATAACATTTTCATTGTAATTAATAAATAATAATGTTAATTAAAAAGATTTATTTCCCCTTCTCTTACTTATATGAATTACTTATATTCAAATTTGTAAAAAAAATTTAAGAGCAAATTGTTATTATAATAATGCAGCGCATTTAATTATGCATGCCAAGCGCGTGAACATGGTAATTTACTCTAATACGTGTTACGAATTAAAATTTTGTTCATTTAAATGCTGTCTTCTTAACTTTCGAAAGTATTCTTCCTTTCGTAAAATTAACAAGATTTACGAGATTAATATTTTCTTGCAGCATTCTTTTGGATTATACGTTAACTTTACAAGATGAGTCTTGCTTTAAAGATAAAGATAAATCACAATAACGATTTCAAAGTGCAGATTCCTCTGTTTAGATGAATTGTGGCTGGTGGATTTAACAAGATAATTCGAACCGTTGTAGTCGTCGAGAATGACGGCATTTGCGCGAAAAATGTCATTGCGAAGGAAATTGAGTCTTCCCTTGGTTAGAAAAGAACGATACTAGGCGTCGTATATTTGCGAACGAAATATTCATAATTTTAAATTCTGTTAACGTGCTATGTACTTTTGCTACATGAAGTCACTTAATAAGCATATGGTATATATTCGGAAAACTTACTTAACAATCATGCAAAAAAAGAAGTTAAATAAGAGCTTATATCGCCAGAAAATTATATTTTTATTTGAAATAAATATAGATTAAAAATTTGAACAATAGTTAAACTTTAAACTTAAAATGTAAAAATATTTTTGTGTATGTACTTCGCTATTTATAATTATTTTTTTGTTAATCCAATGTTTTTAAAAAATTTATGTACGCACATGCTTTGTAGTTTTATTTCCCAGCAATGCTTTATTTCATTAAAATAAATATTTTCTTCTCTATTAATACTCAAAACGTTAATTTTTATACAAAACACATTTAATGATTTTCTAATTTGGAATTATACTCCTTGATTTAAGAAAATTTAAAAATATTTTAAAAATAGCTATTGTTGTTCACAGTTATATATTATGATATATTATTATAATTTTCTATAATGAAATCTAAGTTCGTCTTTTATTTGTTTTAGCTAATAGATTCTTATGATTCCTTTAATCTATCTTACGATCATACATACGTGTAAATTTTTGTTCGTAAAATACGATGTTAAAATAATTAATTAAAATAAAAATAATTAATTAAAAAAATTGCAAGCAAATCTCACCCATCCCCTTATTCTGGAGCATCTCGAGGAGCTTCTTGATACTCTCATCACGAGCCTGCAGCGTCTGTTTTTGCGTTTCTATTCTTAATTCTAGCTCCTGCAATAGAGAAAAATCAACAAGATTAATTAAAAATAAAGAAATGCAATAACTAAGATTGTTTTCTTTATCGATTTGTCGTTAAATTATTACTATCTTATTACTGTCTTATTACTTTTATTAAACATTTACATTAATTTAATAATCCTTGAAAAGTCGCAATTCTTTTCTTAATATCTTTATTCTTAAAAAATTTCAATTCTTTTTTAATATTTGCATAAATAATTTAGATTCAATTATATTGCACGTAATAAAAATTTCCGTAAACTGATTACATCAAATGACAGTAATTTGAATATTTCTGATTTATTTTATATTATGTAGATACTTTTAAATATTGTAAATTGTATTTTTCTGTATCATTTTAAATTCATAAAATACGCATTAAAAATACAAGCTAAAATCACCATAAAACTTAATCGGTTGTGAAGTCTAAATTAAGACTTTAGAGATAATAGAGTAACTCAGTTGAGCTCAAAATATTACTAACTATATTAAGCCTACAAAATTATTTCAGCATTCTGCGAATGGTACCACCGGAATCATAAGACTCAAAGAGAGTCAACACACATAATTACTCATTAAAAAGATATTGGCGCTTATTTATAAATTTCTCGTCTTTATAACTAAATACAAATAAATTTTAAAATAATTTAGAAATAGATTCTTTGATGAATTTTGTAGAATTACCCAATTTTTCTTTAAAAAATTTTGCTTTAAATATCAACTTCTGTGTGTAAAAATACGTATTCCTTTTTCCAAAAATACACTAAACTTAATCTTCGAAATCGAATAGAGAGAGATTTAATTTATCAAGTCGATTTTTATTGCTCTATTTTAAAAGAAGATTAACATTTCAATAAGATAATGAGAATTTATTATACAAAATGTTAATGGCATAAAATATTTTTACGGAATTTTGTCACTTTTTACACAGTATTATTTTTATGATAACCAATGATATGTTGGCAGCTATATGTCTAATATGCTTTTAGTAGCCGTCAACGATGGATGCCGCTGCTTGGGGCCCGCATAATGAATTTAGCACGCTTCTTTGACGACAGGGAAGTAATTAGTCTGGAATTAGATGCTGCTGGCCTTCTACCGCCTTTCCCCGCTGTGCGAAAGGAATACTCGCGTATATTACCTGCGAGTAGATACCACGCACTTTGAAAATACAAGAATTCCCGAATGTTACGTTCGAGACATTCGAATGTTGGCCGACGTTCGATAATTAATTGAATTATCTCTCTTAATGAAAACCTTCGTAAAGTTCCATAGTTGTAAATGTGTTAGTTGGAATACTCTTTAAAAAACATATGTACTGTATTGCCGGTAAGTTTGACCTCAAAACAGCTAGAGTGTAGCTGTTGCTAATGGAGAGCTGGTAATTACAGTCAGTTTTAGAGGATGAAATTCTTGGGACATGAGTCAAAATAATCAAGTGTTAAAATATATTATCGAATTTCAGCGAAAGCTGTATGTATAAATACTAACGTTATTAATTATTAATACATTAAATAATAAATAAAATTACAGGATAAAAGTTGGCTAATAAATAACATGACATTAGAAAATCATATACTAAATCTTTCAAAGTTATGAAAGTTAATAAAATGAGAACGTTGTATTGCCATTAAGTATCTTAGATGTTTTTAAAAATTTCGACTTGGTCATTAGATTCGATAATGAGAATTTATAGACACATGAGAAACCGAGTGCAACTGGCGAATGGCCAAAGGCGACCAGTTGCTTCCCGTTTGACCTGTCTGCGACATTTCGGTCATGCTTACGAGCAAATATTACTACGCTTCTTGCCCGAGATTAGATTATTTTCTAAAGAATGTTATCTCTCTGAGATAACATTTCCTTTAACTTCTTACGTACGCGAATTGCATCTATTATCTTATCAATTATGTACCTTGCAGTAAAAATAAAATATTTCTTTTATGTAAATAATGTTTTTTAAAAAAGATTCATACCTACTTACTATATACTGCTTTTAAACAAGTGGAACATGACACTCCCATTACATGTCTGTTAATATATCGATTCGACATTGCTCGCAGCCTTACACACAGTTTGTTTTTCGACGCCATAAATGGTGAACATACAAATTATTGCGATGAAGTTGATATTCACGTTGTTGCCAAGATTTCCGGAGATTTCTGTATCGTGCAGATAATCGGTCATTTACCTCGAAGGCGACCTAAACCCCTCGTCTATTTTGGGTCTGGGCACAGAGCCGTACGTATAGCGTACGAGGAGCCAATAAACCACGGCACATACCGCCGAACAGATTATTTTGCAAACGTATGATTATTTTATTCATGATCACGTGTTTTCACAAGAAACACAAACACATTTTACATCAAAGTTATCTTCTCCAGATTCGATAAAATTTCTATAAAATGATAATGTACAATATTATTAACAAAAGAAACTGTTACCATATAAATTATCATCGAATAGAGAAGATTGCACTTACCGATTACTTGTTATAAAAATTGCTATTAAATCGTTTTACTTTAAAACTATAAGTACACATACTGAAATGTACAAGATCAATGGAAGTTTTTTAAATTCTTTTTTACAATTTTATTGAACACGACAGTTTTTATAATAAAATAATTTCACTACATACTTATAAATTTTATAAGAATTTTTTACACTTTTATCGTTTATTATGTAATACATACTTACAGATTTCATACTAATTTATACTTCTATCTTTTATTTTAGGAAGATATCTTATGAAGACATCATGAACAAGCGATTATTGCAATGTGCTAATCCTTTTTGCTAATTGCGAAATTAACTCTCTTTCAATTATGTATTCTACACCGATTTACACATTTATGAAAATAGAGAGAACATACAGGTTTCATATGTTAAATATTTCTTTTATATTTTATTTAACTAGATTAATTGTAATTATAGCTGTTAGAATATAAATTCAATTTGCAAGTATATAACCATTAAGACATAACTATTGTTATATATACCGAAACAACATTGATAATGATCTAATTTGGTCAAAACATATGTTTTATTTTATTTTATTTGAAATATGATTGTTTTAGCAACTGTAATCTGATTTTTGCTTACATATCCTTGTGTTACATTTATATTGTTTTGATATAAGTGAACTTTATATGTTTAATTTTATCAATAGAAGCATTATCAATTAAATGAAATAAATAAAATCAATAAAGTTTTCAGAATATTCAAGAGGAAAAAAATTGGACAGTCAGTATTTCTCTTGAATATCTACGTTCGGAATGTTGGGATACGTGACAGACGTCCGCAGCGATGTCAGGAAATTGGAAGATAGCGCAAGGTTCAATATATACCTGGCGCGAAAATTTTCACAAATGTCAGGAAAATTCTCGAGACTATCGGCGAGAAAAAAGAAAACAAGAAAAAGAAGAGAAAAACGAGGCGTTTGCATGGCTCTTTCACGCATCGACCCTCTGAAGAGTTCTCCATTTTACTTCTACCGTACTTATCCCTATTATTCCCGAGTTATAATGGGATCTCCCTTCGGCGCGATTATTCCAGCAACGTTCCAATCTTCCTGGTGGTGTGCGCTATTTTATTTTGAAGCCAAGACTGAATTATATTTGGCGTAAGACGTGAAAAATCAACCTAGTCTCGCTCATTAAGACTAATTTTGTAAACTGCGTCGCCAAAAATTAATTTTCTCTCGGAAAAATTCAATTATGTGAAAAATGCTACATTATAACGTCGTTATACGAGAATAATTTTGCATCACACAGTAAAAAAAAAATTATTAAAAGAAGTGCATTGAAAAATATTTAAAAATAATCTATGACATCTAAACATCAATATTTACCTTTATCGTATCACGAAGTATGGCAATTTCGCGAGTTAGATGCTCGTTCTCATTGTACAAAACTTCCATTTGTTGCTGCATCTCGACGCTCGGCCCACGCATCCTCATTCTAAGCTCCTCTTCTAATTGGCGAACCATTATGCTTTGTTTCTGCAATTCAAAACAGCACATATTGTAATTCAGCATATACAATTATTTTAAGTGATATATGTAGTGATTTTCATTTTTTATTAACCTTCTCTCTGTGAAAACACTTCATTAATAAAAACATAAATAAAAAATTGCCGAATGAAAAATTTCCAAAGAAATTCGATTTTTTTAGAAATGTTTCTTAAAATATTTGTACAGAGAGAAGGTTAATAAAAAATAAAGTACCTACAACGCTTTATCATATTCTTTTATTCCTCCTTCTCTCTAAATCCTTTATCTCTCGTATTCTTACAAGATTATTTTTACAAGATTAGATTATTCAAAATTTTATCGAAATTAAGAGAATTAAAATAGGAATTGATAATAATAACTTTTGTGATAATTATAATTCAAGTTAAAAAATAATTGTATTTCATTTGCGTATCAAAATTAATATTTTTAGCTTGAAAGTCATCTAATTTATTAAAGACGGTTTATATATAGCTGTTCGAACATTCTAATTTCATTCAGAACAGAGCGATATAAAGTGGTTTTTGGAATAAATATTGACAATATTTATAAATTACACTCAAAATATTAACAAGAAGCAAACGGTTTCTGTGAAAGTTCACTTGTGCACGGATCGTTACGTCGATAGATGTGTCACGCGATCGGAAACTTGCCTCCGTCGTAATTTACTCTCATATGGATGTACTTTTGAATAATATTGTTCCACTCTTTGGTCTAGGCTCGTTAGACATTAATGACGCCACCAATGCGACATAAGCGCATAGATGAACAAAAGCCGCATCGCAAAAAAAGAAAAGTTTTCTAATTGTACCTCCGGCGCACTACGATTAACAAATACGGATGTTGCGTACCGATGCATTGTCTGTTGATTAAAGTGCCTTACATATGCGATACATGTCTTTCCGTTACACTGATTAAATGTTTTTATTTTATTTGGATTTAGAGAAAATTTGTCTTTGCAAATAATATATATTTTTCGTTGTGTTTTATGTAAAAAGTGAAAAGTAGAAACTGTAGTACCTGAATTTTCTTGTATTATAAAACAGTTTTTTATTTCCAGCATCTTTTTAAATTAAATATTAAAAAATAGAAAATAAGTGATAAACAATAGTAAATAAAATTTAGTTAAAAATAAAAAATAAATAATAAAAAGCAGTAGTTTAAAAAGTAAGAAAAATTCAATCCGTGAATGAAAATACATTAAAAGAGAAAAAATTAATTAATCTAGTTTTCGAGTTTATAAGACATAGTCTATTATCCTGTTCGTTTTATGACAATGATGTAAGATTTTACATTTAAATATATGAGCAACATTAAATTTAATCCCGAAGATTGCGGCGCATAATTTATCGCAATACAATTTAAAATGATCTATAATTTAAAACAATCAAGAGATATAATTAATTGACAAAAAACGACTTTTTGTTAAAAAAAAAGATATTTTATAGTAAAAGATATTTATAAAGTTTTTATGAAAATTTTTCAAAATATTCAATTGTATGAGAGAATCATGCAACGATTGGCGTACGTAACTAATGTGAACCTGGCGTCCAACTTTATCAAAAGTAAAAATTAATATCATAGTGCGTTTGTACTTCGTTTGTATCTGTTGTACCGATCATTATTTCGTTCATATCTCAAAAGATGATGTAATTGTGTCAAAATTTCAAAAATACGCCAAAAGATTTGTCGACTTATCTTCGGGCCATTTGAGGTGTAAACGAAAGTAAGTAAGATACAAACAGATACAAACAATTTTCTTTCGAATGCCGTTGTTCCCATTTCGCTATTTTGCTAAGTTCGCTATATAGGGGGGGGGGTGCAAAAATTGAAAAGCGCTATATCTCCGAAGCCTTTGAGGTACAAACGAAAATAAAAAAGACACAAACGATTCTCTTTCGAATGGCATAAATAAAATTTTAAAAAATCTTAAAGTTACGCGCTGGCCATTTTTTATTTTTCACTTTCTGTTTAACTGTTTGAGATACAAACGAAATAATGATCGGTACAAACGCTGTATTAATTTTTGATAAAGTTGGGCGCTATTATAGGTTCACATCGGTATATGTAACGAGAGAAGAACTAGTAAACAAATATTCTCCAATTCCTATGGAAACCAATGTGTTCAATACTACCGATTGACCTGATTTGCGTGTGTGGAATCAGTGCTATGCGACATTATGGGGGAGGGGGAGGAGGGAAGATGAGATGCGGAGAAGAGGATCGCATTCTAGCATGCGTGACGTCATTTTCTCCATTAATCATTCATGATCTCTGCGTAACCTATTCTTATTATAGTCGAATTTTACTATTTGCTTGCAAAAGTCTTTGACATCATCAATGATCACATCGAGAAGTCCCATGCAGTTCATGTCAATGTATTTATTATGCAATATTATATGTATTTTATTTAATATTCTTTTATTTAATATTCTTCTTTCAGTAAATATTTGTTATATTTATTTACTCCAAATATATTTGCTTTTTAAAAATATTAAAAATTGATAATTACATTTCAAATTAAATGCATTCAAAATCGACAGTCATTAAGGCTACTTATTGTTAGTATTTATATGTTAAAAATTTTACTTGTCAAGTCCTTTCTAATTTTCTACATCAAAAGCTGTATAATTGTAAATTCAATTAAATTCTCATTAAAAAACAATTAGATGCTTTTTAATAAATGTTTTGACATGTCAATCACTTTTTATTAGAATTTGTAAGACATTTATGGCATGATATATGGCGAATGAAACTCCATAAAATACGATGAAAGAATGGGCAATATTGTTAAGGGCATACATACGTTCGATGCATATATACATATATAAATATCGTATTAAGTGCTCGTAACAACACTAAGAACAAATGCTATTTGAATGCTTAGCACATCGTTCGACATTAGATTTTCGTTAAAATACGTAATAAAATTTACAGCAAATGTTAAAAAATTCTTAATCATTTTATTATTAAATCGACTAATAAAAAACTGAGTACTTATTTGCAGCATTCGATAATAAATTCAAGGACCGCACTTGAAATATCACTGGATGTAATAATTATTCAAATAATTCTCAAGTGAAGGATATTATAAATATTATGTAAATGATTTCATCAAGACATAACACGAGTGGAAAATTAAAAATCGAAGAAGGAGAAAGAAATATGGATGTTTGAAGTTTAAGAAGCCCCTCTTAAGACGAGATCCTATTAACGATTGAGCAAACTTTACGTTCCTTGGAATGCAGTAAATATGCTTTTGACATGAAAACCGCTAGTCTACTTCGCAGTTGAGATAAATGATCCGCAATGTTTAATTAGAAAATTCGCAAACGTTATTTGACAGAAACAATAATGATGATGATCATTTGAATTTTCATCGTATATACAAACATTGTTTATATTTAATTTAATGACTTTACAAATTACATTATTAGACTAATTGTATCTAAAATATAAATTATATAAGAAATAAAAATACATTTATAAATCATTTTAATTATTAAAATCAATATAACAAAAATATTTTAAAAAACTACAGAAAAACTTTTCTCATATTTTACGACGCATATTCTTTGTTTTCTTTAACATAATTGCGAGATTGCTTGTGTAAGCTATATACCAGCTATGTAAATGGTACGATCGCCGCTGAGCTAAGCAATCAGAAAATAGCATTAGTAGATTTTATCAGAGACTGTAATCACAGCAGGCGGACAGTTCCAATGAACAGTGTTCCGTCGACCAAAGAAATGCAATTTTCATGATCTGATTTTAAGTAGTGTATCTAAGCACGGAGAATTGCCGATATTGACTCTTTCAGGCATTCAGGGAGTAACTTCAGATACATAGGATTAGATTGCAATATCCATTTACTCACACTGTATAAACCGGAAATTCTAGAAATAAGCGAATACATATCGCCATTCGTCGCAAAAGCAAACAGATATTGCATATATTCGCGAATGTAGTTCTATATTGCTATTTTTGAATTAGTTTTTGATGTTCGTCTGTTCCATTTTAAATTTTATATATTGTTAAAAAATTTTAAACATATTAACTTTTTAATAAGACTAAAAAACAATTAAAAACTGTCCACTTATATCTTTTCTATTGAAACATTTTAATTCTTGCTTTATTTATTATAATTATAAATTTCTAATTATAAATTTCTCTACAAAAATGATATGACAAGTTTGAAATTGTCAGTACATTTATAGATTTCGAGAAAATAAATTGACAGGTTCATATATTCATAAATATAATAAATATATATATAGTAAATCAGTTCTTGAAGCATAGATAATATTTTATTTATTTTCAGCTTCCCATCAATTTTATTTATTAATAATGTTTTTATTAATAACGTTTTATTAATAAAACGTTTTTTTAACGTGTGAATCCAATTAACCTACTTTTGATTCATCATGTTATAATTCAGAATTTGATGTTGCTAAAATTAAAAATCCTATACTATGATATGCACATTGTGTAATTTTGCAATTAAACGTTCATTGCAATGGAAATCACAACAGTCGGAATAATCGGAACAATAAAAATCCACGATTACAACTATCGGCGAGAAATCCGTGTAAGTGGGCGAGTTCAATAATATAAACAATCTCATTGCATGAACTACATTATCATGGCAATTATGTAGCACATTGGTCTCCGTTTTTCTTGAGGTCGTTGTACTCACAAATCGATCTCCAAGAAACGGAGCAAGGGTGTCGGCGCTTGGTCAATTTTCTTGGACTAACGGGTATCCGATCACATATCCTTCATTCTTCAGAATATCTCCTGAAGATATTCGTGTCTACGACTAGTTTTAGCAAAACGACAGAGCACACACACGCACAAAGTCTACATTGAATTGTACGTGTACGCGGAAAAATAGACGCGAGAAATGGTCGTGGATGACTCGATCGAATCGATTTCGCGTGACACGATGGAAACTCGAAGGATAGCTATCCTGGGAGGCGATGTGTTAAATCCGGAGATAGCTACAGTTGCCAAGTATAGAGAAAGACGATCGTTCAATTTCTGACGGCGGCGCACTCGACAGAATGACTCAACATTTTAAATGTTTGCATGGAGAACGCTCTCGATATTTTTTTCTTTTGAAGAAAATGGTATTTTTACAACATATAATATTAAAGAAATTCAAGTAAAAATACCACTTTGAAGAAACGACGACGAAAGAATTATAGAAATCTTGTTATTGTAATTTATATATAATTTTGTTTAAATGTAACAAAAAATTTAATATGAAAATACAAAAATCACAATACTTATAATCATAATACTTATAATGTCAAATGTTTAAAGAAAGTATTGTATTTCATACATACCATATATTGCTAGAATTATAATACACATAAAATAGACTTCAAATTTAAACATAATATAAACAGAAATTAGCATAATCTAATTTATCCGTACAAAATATTTTGCATGCATAGATTCATACAAAATTATCAGAAATTCTGGGAAAATACAAGCTTGTAAAGGTAAATATAAATAAATCTATTGCATAGATTAAGTGACCGATCACGCGAAGGATAAGCAAAGAACAATGTTCATATTTATTCACGAAAATTCCGATGGTAGAAAGCCATTCCACTCAAGATTCTCGGTGAGACTTTTATGTGGATCACCAAGTATTTGGGTACTTTTAAATGATGCGCCGAAGCGAATGTTAAATGAGTAGTAGTCGTAACTTGTTACGGTATAAAAAGTCTTTCGTCGAGAGAAACTCAGTTTCTCGTCTCGATCTTTCTTCCTTTTAGTTCGGCAGTTTTCCGGGCGAGCTTTCGAATAAGGTTGTTATCGATTGGCTATATAGTCCTTTGCCGTTCTTGTAAAATCCGCTTCGATGTAATTAACCATTCGTAAAATAAATGCTGTAAAACTATATGTGCAATTGTGTGTCGTGATTAATAACACAGCGCGATAAATGCCATTTTCACCATTTTTCGAATCGTCCTTGATGGATTGGAATTAATTCTTGAATTAAAATAGTAAATATAAAATGCAGCAGATCGACAATGAAAACTTTTGCCACGATTTTATCACGTACTATAGATTTAAACATTAATATGTTTAAATAGGTAACAGCACCATTTGTTAAATTTAAATCCAGTTTAATAACGTTATAATATTAACAACTCGTATATTGACAACGTCATTCTCTTCACTCGTGTTCTTAAATCTCAAACTGGATTATTTTTAAAATAAAAAAACTTTATTTTTACACTAGATAATTTTATATAGTAATGTTTTATTTAATAAATTTTTATATTATTAAATAATCATTATATTGCTTCAGTCACATAATTTACAGTTTCACTTATATCATGATATTATATTAAAAAATAATGTATTTAAAAAGCGTGCTTATCTACTTGTGTATTCAAGTTCTTAGCATCTAAATTCCTGAATTAAAAAGATATATCACAAGAAAATGGGCATGAGAGAATAAGAATGACGAGACGGGGGAATGATGGCGGAATAGAAGCAGAAGCGTTATCGAACGGTACCGACTCGCCCTCTCCATTCTTCTCCTGAGCTTTCGTTCTCTCTCTTTTATATTCTCTCTTGTTGTTAGACATAAGGTGCCCTTTATTGTCTTCTCTTTGTCTCATTTTCCTACATTTTCCGCCCACTCGCGGCCTCGCGCACTATACCACTGAGAAAGAAATCGGAGTAGGCCGACTGGAGGGCTTTCCACCCGATTTTTCCAACCGATCTCGCAGCCAACTTGATCAGCTCGTGTATCATTGGCAGTTAAATGGAACGAAATATTCTAAACGCGGATAACGTTACAACGGTCCGTTCATCTGGAAAAGCACGAAGGAGATGACTGTGAAAATTTTATAGTTGCACTCGTATAAGCTGTCAGCACATCTCGGTCTAATCTTTTTCTTGGGATGACCTTTTTACGTTAAAGATAAAAAAACATATTATATAACTAACGATTAAATTTATAATACATTCGAAAATTTTTAATAGAAATCAGATAACTGATTCTAATTTTAAAAATAATTGAAACATTTTATTTTAGGGATAAAAAAAAGAAAGAATTTGTTAAATAATAAAAAAATAGACTAGAGCAATTTTATCTTTTGTACCGATTTGTCAATTCAAATTCATGATTTGTTAGTTAGAAAAATGAGTAAGTTTAAAAATTAAACGAATTTGTGCTGTCACAGTTTATTGATTATAAGCAAATACTATTCAGAAAAGTTTCAGCGTGTCGCGGAAAACAGAAGAATAATTATCTTAAAGCAAACTCCAATGTTGTTGAACTACATTGTGTTGGGAAAAGTAATCCCGCGCGCAAGTCAATACTGATTTAAGAAACGAATTACGTCGAAATTTGTCTCTGGTTAGCAAGTAGAACAGCTGATGAAATTTTCAGATGTTTCACCGAGATCACTCTTTGATCCATTCGATCCTTGCGATACGTCCTTATTTCCCTTTGAAATGGAGAAAAATCCTATGGCTATGTTAGGATATTTCTGAGCAGAGAGACATTTCAGAATGTCCATTCAACATATATTTGATCATAATCATTTTCTCAAAATAAATCTGAAAAAATAAGACAAAATTCCCATAAACCTAAAATTTCTTTTTAAACTAGTAGTATAATGTATTACTAAAAATTGCAATTTTTATTATATTTTGTTATATTTAATTCAATAATTAAATATTAATATAATGCATTTCAAATAACTCTTAACATATGTACTTTTAATTTGAATGTGACTTTGCGATTGCATTTCATAACAATTACTAGCAAATCTTATTTCGTGACTATACTTTGTCCTCTTGAATTAATTACTGTTCCTGCCAGAGACAATACAAAACGAAATTGTTCTGACAAATTACATGCGATATTTTCGCTTTCAAATAATCTCAGTAGCTATGTATGTAAAATCTAACAAACATCCTATTAGTCGGTTTCGTTATATATATTCTCTTTGTACCGTCTTTTGCGCTTTTCTTTATTCTATTTCATTATTTTTTATATATTTAAATAAAGAAATGTTCAGTGTTCGAGCAATTATGTTGTAAAGCTTTGAATAATTTTAGTAAAATTTCTATCAAATAGAAATTCTTTTATCTCTTCCTATTTTAATTTCTACATTTTAATATCTTTTTATTTTAATTCCTCAGAAACACACACACACACACACACACACACACACACACACACACACACACACACACACCTACAGGGTGTTCCATAAAGACCATAACGCACTTAACACTATGCAGGTCCGGTAGTGCAATAGGAACTAAAATGATGCCAATGGTTTTGTTATTGGCTATTAAAATGTTATGGGTAGATTCCTGAGATCATTTTGAGAAGAAAATTTTAGTACATTGAAAAAAAAAATTGACTGCTGCAACAATTTAGATAATAAATTTTTAGTTGTGTTAGCCTATCCGCAATATCAGTATATAATTTCGATAGGCTAACACAATTAAAAATTTGCTGCTACAACCAAAATCTGATTGTTGCATATAAAAATGCTATATCATATTTTACTATCTAAATTGTTGCAACAACCAATCTTTTCTTTCAGTGTACCAAAACGTCGAGACTTTAATAATTTTGGAATTATAAGTACTTAAAGTTTTCGAATCATAGCGCGTTTAGATGTGATGTAACAAAAAATTCAACTGCATCTAAGCGCGCTAACTTTAGGCAATACATGGAAAAAACAGTATAGTTGGCTTACTCAGAAATCTGATAATGTCAATCACAGATTAAATAGTAAAATATGGAAAACCTACTTATGATTGCTTAAACCATAGTACAGTCATAGTATATATAGTAGCGTAATTCTCGGTATCTTTGATGTAGGCCAAAATGAAGTGCGCATGCGTGAAATAAGTAAGTTAACGGTTATCACGCGTATCACCTAAACTTCTTCCTCTTTTCGTTCTTTTTTTATTCTGTCAAAATTCCTTGCAAAAAAACTCACTAGATTTATTCGCATCACAATCCAACGAATTCGTTGAAGTGAGTGCTATTGTAGGAACATATTGGAGCATACGATGCGAATAAACTTAATATTGCAATGAAATAATTTAAACTTTATGAAAATTAAAAATAAATTGTAAATATATAATATTAAAAAATAAAGAAAAAATAAAGAAAAATTAGGAAAAATATTAAATTAATTTAAAAATGTATATTTGTATAAAGAAATATTATGTAATTATATATTTATGAAAATATTATGAGAAAGCTGATATAAAAGAAATTTATATACATATATGTCCAAAAAATAAGTTTACATACAATAAAAAGAAATCTTTCCTGCTCAGTTTTCTATGTTCACTTTTGTTCACTTTTTCACTTTATCACTTTTTCACAAAAATTAGACCAATCTCTCGAGATTTCTCACACAATATTTCACCAAATGGACATCTTAATACTGCCCTCTAAATTTCTACTTTGAACCATGTATGCTTGAAAGACAAATGTTTAAGTGGAACATTGAAATGTTTATTTAAATAAAGCGAGAAAGAGAGAAAGCAATAAAAAAAAGAAGAAAAAGAGACGGGACAACTTACTTCACTCATGCACTCCATTTTGGCCAACATAAAATCAGGAGAATTGCGGTACTGTACAATAGTTAGATTAGGTTATGTTGCAGCAATAACGACATTTCACATATATATATTTTTGTAAGCGTGATGAATCGCTTTTGCTTTTTGAAATTGCAATTTAATTTATAGCATGATGTAACAAGAAATTAATTCTTAATTAATAATTTAAATTAATAATTTAAATTAATTTAAATTAATAATTTAATTCTTATTATTATGCATTCTTATTATTATGCTTTATATTGTCGCGATTAAAGCAACTATACGGATATATAACTTATCATAGTAAATAATTCCCCAATCAAGTTTTGGTTGTTACAATCAGATCGCGCCTAACTACATTGATGTAGACATATCAAAGTAAATAAATCGTATTAACCATACACATTCCTCATCACATGAAGATAATTAGGATAATGTTTCTATATTGCTCACAACTAAATATTTTTAGTTATGTGAACTATATTTTTTTTTCTGTGTATGATTCGCTAACTTTTAAATGCTTATAATTCAAAAACTATTATATCGACATTTTGATATTAGAATTTTCGTCTCAAAATGATCTCGAGAATCTACCTTTACATTATTATAGTCTTTATGGAACATCCTGTATATTACTCACAAAAATATTTGTACATGAGTGTATATAATTTGTAAATGAATGTGTATATAATTTGTATATGAATGTTCGCAATGTGTTGAGTTCGAGTTCGTACTAACAATAAACCCAAATGACTGTGCGGATCAATCATCCCTGCGGAATTTAATGTATGGTCTCGAATTTTTAACCGGTAGCGTAATTTCGCGCCATACCGCCGTAAAATTGTAACATAGATACACACACACACACACACACACACACACACACACACACGCGAGAACGAACGAGCGCCGTGACGGAAAAACGTACAGAGACAGACACACACC
>Ga0157364_1002888_pt1 | contig 16411 bp, 1 predicted proteins | sample AttsexASBM2_FD_111476 | JGI IMG/M metagenome (GOLD analysis project Ga0157364, IMG submission 111476) | Fungus gardens microbial communities from leaf cutter ant in Ribeirão Preto, State of São Paulo, Brazil - Atta sexdens ASBM2 | ecosystem: Host-associated > Fungi > Mycelium > Unclassified ...
CAACGGAAGTTACAGAGTAAGAGCGATTCGATAAAAATGTCTAACATACGCACTTATTTGTTCGGAGATTATCATTTGTATGTGTGATTTTATTAAAGAAAACGGACACAAAAATAACTAAGGTATCCAAACCTATCTGTTGCAAATTTTACTGAATCCAACATTGAAAACTGATAGATTTAAAATAGGAAACTTTTCTAAATATTAATTGAAAATTAATGCGACATTTTTTTATATATTTACATAGATGCAATAAAGATTAATTATCTACACTGTTAGATGTAAAAGAAGCAATTGCAACACAATTCCTTAAGTTAAATAATATATTTTGTTATTTTTAACTTTCGTATATTAAAATGTAAATCAATTTATTTTTGTAATTTCTAACTAGACAACGTCTATATTAATATACACACTTAGTAAATAATAAACCAAATTTGAGTCAAATTTAATACATTTACTTAAGATAAATTATTTAATTTCATTTTAATTAAATTAACGACATATTGAGTAAGGCGACCTATAGAAATGATTAAAAACAATTCAAATTGTAATATAATATAATTAATAACATAATTTGATATTAAAATTTAATATTGCTTAATTACAAACAGTAAAGCGGCCATATTGAATACTACACTAAAAGAAAAGATTGGCTAAATATGGCGTAGCATTTTTAATTGATTGCAGCATCCAATTTTTGATTGCATTAGTCTATCAAAATTCTATATTGACATTGCGGATAGATGAACGCAACCAAAAATTGGCTGCTGCAACCAAAAATTGGCTACTGCAGCCAATTAAAGATACTATGCCACATCTTCCTATCTAATTTGTTGCAGCAGCCAATCTTCTCTTTCAATGTAAGAGTACAATTATCTTATGACTATACATTATTGACTTAATTGTTAAAAATACAAAGGATAATGAACGTGTTCATCAAAATTCGCCGATTGCTTCTTCGCAAGAATACTATCCATCCTTCAGTTCTTTCGATGCTGATGAACATCACGCTGCGTCCAATAAATGTAATCGCGCCCTCATACGATATCCGCGGTGCGACGTTACAGTGCAGCGGCTCGTTCGACGATGTAATGACGAAAAGAGCGGTTTAGTTTCTCTCCTCTCAACGCAGCGCGCAGCAAAACCCGTAGGACAGAAACGAACGCTATAGCCGGAGTCCACCGAGCGGCGGTTAGCCTGGCAACAGCACGATGAGCGATGGATCGAAACGATTCGGGAACAGTACAATCGGATGCCGGATAGCAGTCAGAATAATCCCGAAGCCGCGATACGAAAGCTCGAGGGTGGTTAATCGGTCGATCGATTAATTGGCGGTTCGCGAGTGCGCATTCGCGAACCGCCACGGAAAATACCGATCGATCAAAACCATCGATTAATCGTCTGAACGTCCGATAAGGCCGAATGATAAGACACTGGGGTATTGTTCTACGTTGCAAACAATTAATGATACGCCGCGATCGATAATCGACCAGCCGTTTCTAGCTTCGCGATCGGGAAGCTCTAGGCTACTTTCTCTGGCGTTTTTCACGCGCGCTGAACTGTGGAAATATGTTTCTTTGCCGACTACATTTCCGCGAGATACTTACGCACAACACGTAAGTATAGAGATAATAATTGCATATCGTGCTTTAAAATCGCAAACATACTTTTATGTTGACTATTTAATACATATATTTATTATAGGGATGTTCTGATTTCTAGAAAAGAAATTGATCTTTTCAAACGATACTAACGATTTTATAAACCGATCTATTTTGAAAAGTTGATTTTTCTAATTAAAAGAGGCTGTTTTAAACAGATTTCTTTGTAAAGTCATTCCTTTTTTTTTTTTAATAAAGAGGACTGTCTTCCAAAACGGTCTTCCAAAACGATCTTTTTACCAACGATTTTTAGCGAAGCGATCCGAGAATATTCACACATAGCTAATATTCATTCCATGTAAACAAATGATATATTAACATGTATTAAAAATTTATTACATATAATTGCTGCATTGACTTCACATCAGTTGTATACGTGCGATGAATATGTGTGTGTTACTAATTTTATTCAATATATTACTTAGTAATGATGATTTTCCGAGTCTATACATAATAAATCATTCGTGTTCCATTTAGAATAGATTGATTTACAAGCACACAAAAATTATTAAATGATTCTTACATATATTTTGACATTTTTAGAAAGGTATTCGTAAGGTTGTGTATTTTTTTAAAGAAAATTATGTATACTGAAGGAAGTGTTTGATACGTATTGTACTACTCTAAAATTATTCTAATGAAATTTTAAATAGATGATACAATTTTAGGAATCTTAAGTATTGTGTTGATCGAAGAATAAAAATCGGAGCGTCAAAATTGGCTATACATCAAGTTTATTGTAACAAGAGATTACAATCTCAAAACGGAGCACGTCTTATTTCGTTCGTATCCCTTAGTCGACTTCTCGATCTCACATCCTCGCTTTGGTTGTTCGCAACTCTCGAAATATTGACTAATACTAAATATTTATTTAGTATAACCTTATTTAAAAATTTAAACAATTCTGTTATCTGCTGCGAGTACTACTATTTAAATGATAAATTATTACGAATTAACATTACTTAGAGGAATCAGAGCACCGATTACATATATGTTACAATTTAATAAGCCTCTATTTACTCTCGTAGTAATAACAGGCATTTCGAGACTGCAAAAGATATTTATGCGTTTAGAAGGCTATTGACTCGTGTTTACGACCGATTATCCGTGTGAATAGCCGTTTCGTGTGAACGTTGAGTGTGACTGTATGTGTCGCGTGTGTATGTATGCGTATGTCGTTGTATCGTACCGACAAATTTTGTAAAGATATCTGTAACGACGCGATCGCTACACAATTAATTTTAATGAAGAAATAAGTAAAATTTTGTTAATCACATATCAATAAAATAAATAATACGTACCAAACATTTCTCTCACAGTATAAATATTATAATTTATGCTTGATGTTCCTAATATTTCAAAAAAAAGAAAAAAAAAGAAATGTGCACAGGATGACTCAATCATATATATATTAAAGATAAAAGTTCGCTTATTCTAATTATTTCTTGTTAAAATTCTTGTTAAAATAAAAGGTATACCAATTTATGGAATTCAAGTGAAGCGCACAGTAGAAAATTGATCTTTCCGGAACCTAGCAATTTCAATTTATGCCTGTCGAGCCTTCAAATTGCTCCTTGTCTATATTTCACGCATAACAACGAGCTTCTATCGGCTACGGGCGATTCAAGCATGAACAGCTTCCGACAGAAGTGTTCGGATAAAATTGGTAGCCCGTCGGTCAGGACTTTAAACTCAGGCCTCGCAGGAGATTGCCGACTCGCGTCTCGCTAAAACTCGTCAGATACAAACCGTATCCGACGACGGCACGCTCGAGCCTTTCGCTGACGTTCGACGCCTGAGACAGGAACACGCTTCTTCCTCATATTAATCTAGGCTTGTTGAGCCCGCTTCTTATCCATAACGGATTTTTCCGCGTTTTTGCCGTGGCCTCGCGCAACACAAGCACATTATCTCTAACGTGCTTCGTTCCCTGCCGCGATTATCCTCCCGGCAAACGGTAAATCCTTTTCCAATGGACGACAGGGCGGTCGTCAGACGTCGACTCGAAAACGTTCGTCTCTTTATCTTTTTCTTCTTATATAGGATAATGTATTGTTTTGTATCAATACATGTAGTATCAATCATATTGTATATACTCTGATAGAAAAACATTTGTTATTTGCGGTTATGATTGCATGATAAAATATTTTTTTATTATATAAAATTAGTAATAATAATTAATATTAATTGTTTTATATACCAAAAAGAATATATGGTATATTGTATTTGAAAATGACCATATTTTTTTTAGGACAACTATATATTTTTCTTGAAATGTAGAAGTATAAATATAATTATAATTACTAATACTATAATAATATTTATTTTATCATGTAATCATAATCACAAGTATCAAAAACTTTTCTGTGTAGATTCTTAAAAGAAGAGAACGTAAAAATGTTCTTTATTTCTTAGCCTAGTATTCATTATTTTTTTCCTATACTTACCGCACTCGCGAAGGAATCTTATCAAAAATTGCTGTGTTAATTGGATATGTTAATCGGAATGAAATTATCTTTTAAAATTTTGTTTCTGATCAAAACAAATGCTTTTGTATGTATCTAAAAACATTTGCGTTGCTCTATTCGTGGGATTTAGCTTTCGAAAAAACATAGTAGTGAAAGTAGCGTTTTAACTACATGTTATCCGCATCTTTTATTTTTCCATTCTCTAAAATTAGATTCGTTCTTCAAGCACAATTCCCATCGCACGATCTCTCGCAGAACGCGATTGAACTCGAATCGTGCACAACGAGTTCACTGGGTTTCCAAGCTCTCGACGCGCTCGCTCGCAAGTCGAGCGTGGCGAAATGCACGCTCCTCCTCGGAGAGGAGCTTTCGTTCGAAACGGAAATGGTAGGCTGCAATTATTGCAGTCGTTGACTTTCCCGTCTGCTGCGTCCGTGTGTGCCAGTCGCGAGCGCATAACCGCCGTCGGTCTATTAACTGCGACCTTCGCCGCAACGTTGTGGTGCAAATAGACGACATATCCGCAACGGGGATTACGTGCCCGGCTTGAATCTTCTACGACAATTTCATGCGAAGAGCTTGCTTCCCGTACTCTCAACCAAAGATGGATGACGACTTCTTGAAGTTTAAGAATATTCATTTCCTGGGAATATAATCAAAATTTTAAAAGTTTACAGTTTCTTGATTACTTTCTAAATCTGAATCAGTGATTACCCAGTAGCCATACTTGGCACTGATAATCAGTGAAGTTCAATTAAAAAAGAAGAATGTTTGAGCATTATATAACTAAAATACTGATATTTTCATGTTAATTTCAATCTTCCAATATCATATTCATTCATTGACTTTCACATAATAAAGATTAGCTAGGTTAGGGATCTCACATTTAATTCACTGATTACCAGTGGCATCAGTGATTATCCACTGATTCAAATTTAGAGAGGAAGAGAAAGGGAATTATTGAATTAATGAAATTAAAGAATCTTCTTTTTATTCTTTTAAGAATCTTTTTGAAAAAATAAAAAGAGTAAAAATTGCCAGTCTTGGAAAAATACCAAGACGAGAAAAAATATATAAGAAAATTGAAATTTTTCTATTTAATAATTTATCTCCATGAAATTTGTTTTCGGAAATTGGTGAATGAAAATTCTATCAGCCATCGATATCGATGGAGTTGCACGTTTCGCTTGCATCATCGTGATCCCAATTGCGCGACGAGGATTTTAACACGTAGGGTTAATCGTTATCGAAACATATCCCGTAATCGATCAATATTAATTATCGTGCGCTTTCACTGGATGACCTTTATAATCTTCTGTGAGAGACGTAATTTCAGCGTAATTAATCATTGTCATTCTGGAAAAATATAATTGGATTCACGTGAGACATGCAACAGTCGAAATCTTCCAGGAATTATTTGAAGCTGGTAAAGAGCGTTTAATCTTTAAAACGTTAAGCTATTTTAACGCTATTACGTTGGGTATTTTATGTATCCATTATTTTAATACATAAAATAAGAAGAAACATTTATTATACTATCACTAAAGCTTTGATATGAAATGAGGAAATGTTCTTTAATAATTAAAATAGTTCAAGGAATCAAAGGTCATATACAGTCATATTTCATAAATGAAAATATATCGCATGAAAAATGTAAAGTAATGTGCGCTAGAATTTTGATAAATTTTATGGCTAGAGACAGGATTCCATTATGCAAACTTTACTCTTCTAGCAAATGAGCGATCATAGCATAGTATATTGTAAGGTATTTTTTTGTAAAATAAATTTTATGCTACTGCAAGTTTTTACTGTTTCTTAATCTATAATCATCTCGATACATCTCAATAGAATTTATTTTATATTATTATTTTTGTCTTAACACTAACAAAATCTGAAGACACGGTAGTCTCGGCACTAAGACATGACGCGTGGTAAAAAATAAAAGAATGTATAATAAAATCTTGAAAAATTGTTCGTACTTGTCTTGAGAATAGTTTGATTTACTTCACTGTAAGATAATCATTTGAATGGATTTGTTATTATTAATTTATCATTATTATTATTAATCGTAATGTACTTTTTCTTAGTACCTTTATCTTTATCTTGATACCTTTAATATTTTTTACTTTCAGGCAAATAAAATATGTCATAAATTCGGCAAAAATAGCTAAAATATTTTTACTAGGCTTGTAAGATTATTCATTTTTCTCTATGTGTACAGATTCCACACATTCATAAAATATATGCAAACTTTTGAATGTAAAAATAAACTTAAAAACAGTAATTATCCTTTTCGTTGAACTGGCAATGCAAGTCTCATATATCTCTTACAGAATCTCTACTTAAATCGATTCCGAACATAGATATCGCGGACGACGCATGCTCGTCGCTTCGTTGAGAAAAATTCGCGAAATGCCGTCTGCGGGTCCGCACTGCAAGTCGCACTGAGAATAAACAAAGGGATGTTCGATCGCTCAAACGAGTTCTGGGACCAATTATAAATTAAATCGAATTAAATCGATGGCCACCACCATTGACCGCTACAAGGCGGACCTTGGCGAAAACTCCCCCGCTTTTTATGATCACGCGTATGCGCGAAATCTTTTACAGCGACGAGCGTAATTGCAACGTGGCGAGGAGAGTGATAAACAACGCTGGCTCCCTCGTTGCACGACGGGGCGGGCTGGCTCTCTTGCTCGGTTTTCACTCGCTCGCGCGCGCGTCGGATTTATCGACATGCTTAATTGCTGCCCGAGACGAAAGTCAGCCTCGAAACACGTGTACCTTTCGTCGTGCTTTTTCTGACGCCGAAGTTGTCTGGTATTTTTGTCCAGTACCTTCGCTGAGTTATCCTCTTGCGACTTGTAAATTATTCATTTTAAGAAAAGAGAATTCAAAATAGATAATTTGATTTTATAATATGACAGTTCCTAAGAAATGTCTGAATGTGATATAAATTTCTACTGTCGGCATTAAACTTTGCGAATATTATTACAATTTATAGAAATATTCATACAGTCAAATTTTTATTTGGCAATGTAAAATTAAAGATAGAAGATTTTATTAATTCGATTAAATTTAATGTGGAAAGATATTAATTTCTAATATTCTTATTTCTAATTTTTGCAGAAACTATTACATATTTTTTGAATTACATATTCCGATTTTTTCATTTTTTCAACATGCCGCAAGCATCACCGATCTCTTTATTCGGAGAATTACCTACAAGTCTTCAGATTGATTATTAAGTCCCAAGAGTTTAAGGCAGTAATTTTAAATACTTGGACATTGAACGAAACTCATTCCATAATGAAAAAGTGTGCCGATTTCATCGTCCCACTGTTTAATAACGTTCATTCGTGTGGATCCGTTGAGCCCCAAGGATATTAACCTACTAACTGAAAGATTATTTTTTATCCACGCAGTATCGCCCATTCGCCTTTAAAGGAGATCATGATTATCATATCTTGCGGTTTTAAATGTTGGAATATTTCGGAAGAATTTATGATTTCATTTTATACGCTGAAAAAAGAAGTTCTGAATATTTATAATGTTACTCGAGTCGCATATCATAACATTGACTTACTTTAGAAAATAGGATAAATAACTTATTGAACGTAACAAACAATGAAATGACAAAGAATTTCCAAATTTCAGGATTGAAGATTACTTGGACTTTAAAGTTTTTTTTTTATATAAATTTCTTGTAATTATCATCATTGTGATAATTATTAATGATAATTATTTAAAAAATTCCTACGTTATTGAGCGACATTTCAAATGATTCTAGTTTGCGTATTATAACACTAACTTAAAATTATATAATAACCTACAATGATGGAACAATCAACAAATGAAACAATCAACAGATGGAAAGAAAAAGAAACAAATTTTAGAATAAAAGATTAATAAAAGTTGCTTGGATGTAAAGATTTTTTTTTAATACAAAATTTTTTCTACATTAATTTTTAATATTACCATTAATAATATTTTTAAAAATTATCGATTATCAATTTTGAACTTGGACTTTTATTAAAAATTATTGTGTTGCTCCGTTAAGCAACATTGCAAACAATCTCTAGGACAAATTCAATCTACATGTATTAAATACTCAATCATACTGCAGAGTTTCGTTTCGACCTCGATTCTTTCAATCTGCAGACATTATGGAATCGAAGAAATAACTTAATGAGTGCAATGAATTACGAATGAATGTACATATAACGATCGTGAGCTTAATATCGATATACTGTTTTCTAAACCGGTATACGATGGGATGCATTAAGGAGAAATCGGGTAAGGAGATCCACTGTACTCCGTAGCGCCAATTTGCATGACCGATGATCGGGCCGCTACTATATGCCAGTGACTAGGTGCATCATCATTACGCACTACTGAGATACGATCAAACTGTCGGTAATAACAGTCGCACGACCTCGCGCGCGCAGACGAGAGAGAGCAGGTCGCGTTTATTAAATTACGTCAAATTATTGGTACGCGTCGGGGTATCCGGTCGAGGCCTAAACGTAGAATATCCTCGCTAGTTGTTTAATAGTGAGCGATTACGCTATACTTTCCCAATTAGGCCGCTAATTTTATCGGGAAGCGTGTAATTGCTGTGCTAAGCCAAATTCCCGTGTAATACACTCACAATGAGATACTTTACTTTTTGTTGCAAAAAAATATGTTTATATGTATATTTATAATATATAAAATTAAGTATATATATCTTTATAAATATATTTTTACGTTGTTTTATAAAGAGCAGTGTTTTACATTAAAAAAATATATATGAGTTAAATGCATTAAATGTATGCATTGAATGTAATTTAAGTACCAATTTTTTAAGTAATATATATAAAATGTATTTAAATCGAGTATATAACAAAATTCTGTATTAAGTTTATTCATTACTTCACATATATAAAAACTTTTTAATACCTATCTTTGTATTTAAATTCTTCAATTTGATCATGACATTTTAAATTTAATGTTATGTATTTTTACGGACATTTTATATATGTACGTAAATCTTTTTAATATTATTTGTCATATGTATTTAAATATATCAACATTAAAAAAAATCAAAAAATATAGTATGTATCAAATTTCATTAATAATTCCGTAAATCCAGCTTATGTACGACGAAACCCTCGTGAAAACGCCGGGCATATTGCTAGGACAATATGCGTCTCCGTAACTTACAATACCGATTTGAATATCCATGCCATTTTCCACTACAACGAGTGGGCCACCGCTGTCGCCCTAAAAGTAAAATATCAAATGTTAAATATACGAAAAAAGATATGATCAATATTCATTTATTAAAACTAGCTAAAAATAATTTCATATTACTTATTAGAGTATTTCACTCATAGATATTTATAGGGATTTATTTTATAGTATTATTTTATTATTTTTAATTATTTTACCTGACAAGCGTTTCGTCCTAATCCTGGTGCCGTGCAAACCTCTTTCTCAGTGACTTGGTACCAAAATTGCCTACATACAGTATTTTTAATAATCGGCAATGCGGCGTACTGAAGTCTTGTCGAAACTCCGCTATTTTGTGTGATATTTTCCCCAACCGATCGCAAAAGCAGATTTATCGTCAAAATTTTTTGAGTTTTCATAAGCAAGGTTTATCGGTCGAACAGTTTCTAAAATAGAGAAATGTGAATTTAACTATTTTTTAATGTCTACGACATATTAATATTCATTACATTTTTTAAGAGGAGAACCTGGTTTAAAGGATCAAAAATTTTGATTTTTTTTTTGCTTTAATCAATAATATTACTATAATATTATATAAAGAAATAAATTTATTAACAGTTTTTCAATATATTAACATCTTTATAATATGATGTCTGATTGTAGTATCAAATTATTAAAATTGCTTGTCAATTTAATTCGCGATTACTAGAGTAATTTAATTGCGTTTATAATCCGGAAAAACAATTCGACGCGCAGTTCGAAAAACTACAATATAGTATATATACAAATACACATATGGTATATATAGTAATTCAAGATTGAATTATTTAAGCAATGAAGATCCATCTTTGACCGTTATAGGCATTTTAATTTCTAGTATTAATTGTGTTCTCACATATGCAGTATAAAATAAAGATTTTTAATAATATTACTCTCAAAAAATAAATATAATCGTAAAGTTTTAAACCGAAATTCGAAATACTTTCATAGTTACAGTCTGAGGAACAAATACGCGCAAGTATACATGGGTGTGAATTTGCTCCGTTTTTTGGTCTCTAACAATATTATTGACCTTAGCAGCAGAGTTGGTAAAGGCTAATGTTTTTTTTTTTAAGAATAAAACATATATTAAAACATATTTTATTTCTTCTTGAATATGTTTTTAATGCTTCAAATATGCTTTAAACAGTACTATAAAAAAAACATTAAAAACATTAATTAAACATGTTTTGAACTGTTTAAAACTGCACATTTGAAACATGTTTCTTACCAACCGTGCTTAGTAGATGTTTATTTTCAAAAAGGGCACACGCAAAACTCAAACAAAAGTTTTAATTCCACTATTTGGCATTTCTCGTTTCAAAACACTTATTCTTGCGCAAAAATTATCGAAATGGTTGCCTTCGTTTCCGCATATACCTTCAATGAAGGCTAGTCTGGCATTTTAAAGATAATGCAATTATTGGAAATAAATATAGGCCAACATTGTAAAATATTCGCCGACAATTACGATGAGCAGTAAATTACGAGGCGCAGATTAAGCAACATGAAAGAGGCTCGTACAGCTCATAGACTATAACTAACGCGACAAAACGAGAGACAAAATGAGAAAGCGGAAAATTTGTTGTATGGGCATGGAATAACGAATTAGCGATAAGTTGTAAAAAAGCATTACTTTTCGATATCGAAAATTTTGAACACGTTTTTCTCGAAATCACTTTTCCAAAATTGGCAAGATACTCAAAAACTATTCAACCAATCAATTTCTTGTAAAGTTTTTTTAGTTACATAATTGTCAACCATCCTAGATAAACTAAAAACGTTTATAAAAAAATTATAAAAGTATAAACAATTATTTCTCAAATAAACTGAAATTTTTTTTGTTCAAAATCATTACTTTTTCTTCAAGATTCTACACATTCTTACAATTTGATACTTTTCTCTTATTTTTTTTAGTTCATCGAGGATAACATATCTCATACATAAAAAAATTTTTGAATTTTCTAGGCAAGAATTTCAGGCAAGAATTACAAACTTCAAATTGCACGCCAATTTACATTCCAGTGGTAAAGCACGATATTTATAAATAACTTTTTATTATAGTCATTATTTATTTAAAAATTATTTTGTTTTCTTCAAATATACAACAAATCATTCCTAAAATTTTAAAAAAATCGACTTCATAGTTTGTTCATAAAAAATTTGCAAAAAAAAAAACAGCTTACTACTTATCAGCATTCTAAATCAGGTTCTCCCTTAAATTATTTAATGGTTTGTCGTATTTTTCAGAATGTAAAGATTATAAAAGAAACTAAGTATATATAAATATACAATACGATTTTTGTGTGATTATCAAATTTCTGTATTTATAAGACTATTTGTTGTAAATAAATTGTTTTCGCGTTTTTCCGTATAGAATAATTAAATAACACGGATGTATAAATAATTGCAAAAGAAGAAAAGAAGAGAAATATTAATTCTTACAATACAAGGTACAATTTGGTGCCTTGTCCATCCATAATCCAAACATGGATCATTAAATCCATCCATTTTTTCACCTATTCAGAGACGTGTTCTGATTCTCATCTGGGTGCTCCTCGGATGTCATTCTTATATTTAACATTCAATAACAAGGATGATATGACATCCGGGAAACCCCAAGTGGGAATACGAACATGCCTCAGAATGATTCAAAAAATTTCTAAAAATTCATCAATAGCTTTCAACTTTCTAGAATAAATATTGAAACTTCATTTTGGAAAATAATAAAAATGTAGTATAATTTATAATTATCGAAAGACTCAAAGAAACTTGCACGAACAGAAATCGCTCAGTCACTAGTGACTCGACCTTGTACGATAAGGGTTAATTTAAATATACTTACTGGAGAACGGAATATCATGCGGCACACGAATTAAAGCAATGTCGTTCAAGCCCTTTAATGTGGATGTATAAACGCTTGAGTCGCAATCATGGACCCACCGCGACCTTGATAAGTATCGTAGCTTATCCTATACTTGTTAACGATACCGAAAACTATTAAAAATCTTCGTGGGTATTTTTCCGCACAATGAGCGGCTGTGAGAACCCATCTTTTTGATAAGATCGTGCCTCCGCATTGTATGACGTTTCCGTTACCTAGGATTTGATGCACTACTACCATGTACGGAAAATCTCCGAGTCTTGCGTATTGTCCGCCCGCTATTTTTAGTTATTCGATCTCCTAGATTTATCATTTAGGAAAAATTACTTAAATATTGTGTTTGAATATTGTGTCTGAATACAATATATGTACTAATACTTACCATAATTACTTAAATCTTTTACGAAATTATAGTCAGGTGTATGTGTGCATGCATGGGACTGAGTTTGAATATATTGACACATTGTTAATGAAATCAGAAAATGCAAAAATATTTTTATATGTTTCAAATTCATGATGGATTATTTCGTAATTTGAGTTATTCCGACAAAACTTTAAGATTCTTAAAATTTAAGATTCTCGAGAGATATTATTCCAAAAAAAAAAAAAAAAGAAATTTATTTGTAATTTGTGTACAATAACTTGTATAACTTATATGAACTTATATTAGTTTCGAACTTATAACTGTACTAAGATTTTGTGTAACTATTTGTAACGAACTCGAGGAACTGTCGCTGCAGTCCAAGAATTTCCCTTTTATAAGACTCGATAAGATGTTCTGTTTCTGCTTTGCTGGAAAATTTGAATACTTCTAGCATGCTAGGAAATCCGTAGAACATACTTACACGTCTAAATCTTCCTACTACTATCCGACTGAGGTTATTCCACCTTTTGGTAAACTTCAACTCATTGTCTTACTCTCTTACTCTTTTATGCTGTCACTTTTTTACTCTTTTGTTTATCCAATAGATAAATTACACAGTTTATCTGAAAATGGAACAGCTGGCTCTGAGAATGATAAACTCAGGTAAATGTGTGTAAATGTGTAACCTGTCACAGAATATCTTAAATTCGTTCAAAGTGAAAAAATTCTAAGGCATTATCGGATAGGAATTCTTTGGATTTGCCGAAGTGCCTAAGCCATGAGTATTCCAAAGTGCCCAACTATATGAGTACTCAAAATTTTCCTCGAAACCGTTCCACTTTCATCTGAAACAATATTTTTTGTATCATCGATGATTTCGGAGAAAATTAATTACACATTTACAAGGTGTACCATTTTAATTTTATATATATATATATATAAAGGGTTACATATTTTTTATATATACAGGATGTTTGGAAATTAGTGATAAGTCTTTCGCACAGAATGCTTTTCAGGCAAAATGGACTGAGAAGAAAAGTCCTCTAGCATTTTACAATTATTGCAATAGTTAACGAGTTATTAATTTATAAAGTAGCCAAATTCGCCCAGTCCATCGCCAAACATCGCAAGCGCGCGACATTATTTCTTCAAACTTTTGAAGAAATAGTTATAACAAAACAGGGATTTTTTGCAAAACATGGCATATTAGGAATTATAGGCTGCATTGATTGCACGCATATCAATATAATAGTTTCATTAAGTCTCAGGCAGTTTGAATATCCATCAAATGTTTTTATGAATCGAAAAAATTTCTACAGTATAAACTGTCAACTGGTTATAATTAAACATTTTTTTTCAATATATGATGGTTGCTTATGATATACAGTGTCAGTATTAAATATTTATAATATATGACAAATTATATATTTCCAGTACTGACAGTGTACATCAGAACACAGCCTACATATTAATTTATTAACATTGTTATTGTTATTGATGATTATGTTAGATTTGCAACGTGAACGGAAAAATTGCTGCAGATTCTCGTTATCCCGATAGTGTTCACGCCATGATTTAGACTATGAGTATAATATACTCGTAAAGACTTTCCTGCATAATAATTTTATACAAGATAATTTTATACAAGATGAAGCAACTTATCTAATAGGAGACTCCCGGATATCCGTTACTATCTTATTTATTGACACTAAATAGAGATGCAGCACCAAATACTTCAGAAAGTTTGTATACACAAACACAAATTAAGAACTGCATCGAAAGAACAAATGGATTATTAAAAAGCGTATGGCAATGTTTATATCCAGATCGCGTATTATATTAAACTTTTGTTGCACAGATTTTTTATATTTGTGTAATATTCCACATGTATGTCTACAAAACACGATTAATTTTCTATTATTATTAATAAATCGATTGATGTTAATCAAAAGAAGATTACAAACACATACTTATTTATTCCTAATCATAATTTTCAATTTCTAATTTCATCATAACTGTAACAATTTTTATTACAATGTTACTTATGCATTCATATGAACAACGATGACGATAACGATAATAATAATAAATATTCCATAAATGAGTATTTAATTATTATTTATAATACTAATATATAATTTCATGAAATTTCATTACAATTAAAAAATAATTAAAACTAATAACATTAAATTAAAATGAAATTTATAAGGATACTGATATTTTCATTTATACAGTATGTTTTAAATTACTACAATAATTATTTAAAAAATCGATTTCTTCGAAACTATGGGCCAATGGTTGAAATGGCTGGATATCGCTATATATCGTTTTTTTTGCTCAAAAACAGTCTAAAATAAAAAAATGCATAAAAATCCCCGACCGCGTTACCTGATGTTCCCTTTGTCAGTGCATTTTCCCAGAACCGGTTATTTATTATATATTTAGTCAATGGATAATCGTGGATAACCAGTATGGATAAACAGTACGGAATTAAGTTATGATTGCTTTGATTATAAAAAAATTGCTTTGAAATATATATAAAGAACAACTTTTTGCATAAAAGTGCATTAATAGATGTTTGATCTTTACTTGAAATTTGAGATTTTTATGAGATCATTATAATTATAACTTGAATCCCATAAAAATTTCTACTCTGAATATCAAGAAAGATATTCGAAATGAAATTTCGTATCTTAATAATTTGATTAATTTAACTATATTTTGAATAAATCACCTAAAACTTTTTATCTTTAGAAGTGAAACAATTATTGCGGTATATTAGTAAAAATGTGTTCTTAATACTTTTTTATATCATATAACTGTCATTTAAACAAGTGTTTCTTTTTTTTTAAGTCAATCAATTTTTAATTAAGCAATTCCAATCAATTTTTAATTAAAAAGTAATTTTTGAGGTGTGAAAATTCTCATTTCTATCTAAATATTTTTCCTGATATATTCTGAACGAGATTTAAATAAATATCTTAAATTATTGTCGACGCGCGACACTTTTAATTAACGACATCGTAAATAACGAAGTATAATTTACATTTATTCAACATTTATTCAATCAAGTTTCGCGTATATATTGTGTTTTATTACTACCGGTAATTGTTCATTAGCGATATTGAAAAAGATGCAGTTTGTAAAGTATATGGAATTTTCAATAATTATCAATTTTATCACTATGTCTGGCATATAAATATCTAAATATATCTAAAAAACATAAAATTATGAACATTAAATTATTAACACGAAATAAGCTGTTATTTTATTATCTACATTCCATAAGTGTCTTTGAAAAATACTGACGAAATTATTGCATGATGCATTTAAAGAAAAAATAAATTGTACAACTTCTGATATTCAGGATTATGGACTTAGCTTTGTTGTCTATATTTTGCATTAATTCTCTAATATTTATATTAATTTATATTTTATATAAAATGTGATTTTAATTCTGATTACAGATTCGACCGACGAAGGGCTGAAGAAGGCAAAGAGCGGTTCAGATGAAGAGCCGTATATCACCGGCGTCGTTCAACTAATCAAAATTCGCAACAGGAGCTCAAGGGAGAAGAATAGAAGGACGGGATATATTTCTGTCAGCGATTCCGTCATTCTTTCAGCATTAATATATCGCAGCTGCGAAAGCCATTCAAACTTGTCCGACATACAAATGCATGTGTACACCCTCTATACATACATACATACATACACACATAAACATACGTACACACAAACACGACACACATAAAAGACCCAAAAGACCCCCCTGATC